>JAESGL010000053.1_pt1 | contig 218453 bp, 175 predicted proteins | sample 9269711 | NCBI WGS metagenome assembly JAESGL01 (sample SAMN14515918, study PRJNA621676) | algae metagenome | isolation source: Kastovskya adunca ATA6-11-RM4 and co-occurring heterotrophs from soil and... | place: Chile: Atacama Desert | collected 2011-06-27
GCCGAACCAGCCTATATACAGGCGGTTGTCTGTTGATGTGACCCAGTTGCAAAACCGTTCCCACAGGTTGGCGCTTTCGCGTCTTTGTAGTGTGGTTGTCATGGTTGAGATAATTGCAATGATTTGGATATGAATTATTAAGTGAAGTTTATTCACTTGACTCAATACTATTTACATTTCTATAAATTCGCCACTAAATCTTGATTAATTTTTGTTATGAATTGCCTAAACTCTGCTTGTCAGTGCTGTGAATAAGCTTATGAACTACTCGCGACCTGGGTTGCTAGGTCGGAGTTTCTCACGCTTCTTCGCCCCTAGTTGCCGCTTGACTCTTAGCAGGAAGTAGAGCTAGGCGACTCGACGTGTAAAGAGGACAGTTCCTGCCCCCTTGCCCTTACGGGTGCGCTGCCTAATTCTGGAGGTGAACTCCACAATCCGCGCACCCAAATCTCGTTGACTTGAGCCGCGTTAACATCTCGGTCTTCTGTATGACCGCAGTTAGGGTGAGAGCAAACATGGATTCGGTCGCTCAAGGTTTTTGGGGTTAGTTCCCAGCACTTGGCACACCGTTGGGTAGGTTTAAGCGTCCGGGTTGGCGACTCCAAGTAAAAGCCTCCAGCTTCGGCCGCTTTATACTCAAGGAAACCCCCAATAATCCCAAACCCTACCTCTAAAATTGAGCGATTGAGTCCAGCTTTTTGGCTTCGACGTGAGCGTCCCCGCCCTAAGCGTTCGACTGAGCGTCTCCGCCCTGAGCTTGCCGAAGGGTCACGCCGAAGTCTTGCCGAAGGGTCAGCCGAACGTTTCTTTCTGTTTCCTTTTTTAGCTTTACCCGTCATGGCTTTGATATTAAGTTGCTCACCAGCAATTAGGCTATTACCGCTAACTATATTGCTGGTGGTTTTGTGCAGCCAATCTTCTCGCTGACGAGTAACTTGACGCTGTAGTTGAGAAACTTTTGCCCTCCCTTTTTTCCACCGCCTTGAGCCTTTGACTCGCTTGTTGCGGTTGGGAGCGCGTTTGCGTCTTAGGGACTTGGATGCAGCTTTAACTTTTTGCTGACCAACTTTTAGGAAATCAGGCTTACTGATTTTCTCTCCAGTAGAAAGCGTAATAGCGTCCTTGCAGCCTAAGTCGATACCAATATACCCTGTACCCGTTTGGCGTTGAGGTTGGCACTGAACTGTAATAGAGGCATACCAACGACCATTACGAAACAATATCGTGCAAGTTGTTGACTTACCCCAAGTCCGGGCTTTTCCTCTCATCTGTATCCGCCCTAAGTTCGACAGATTAAGATGACCATGCTTCCCTTCGGTCTCTGCTTTCCATCCAGCGCCGCACGGATAAGTCCAGCCACTGTAGCGACGGAACGCTTTGAACTTAGGATAGCCTCCCAAACCCTTAAAGAAACGAGTAAATGCAAAATCGACCCGTTTTAAGGTGGCTTGCAAAGCATGGCTCCCTAGTTCTTTATACTCAGGCCATACTTCCTTGAATGCTGGCAGGCTGTTTTGTTGTTCAAGGTAATTAACCGAGTTGCCGAACTTTTGGTATTGAGTCTTCCGGTTGTAGACTGCCGCGTTATACAAACTCCCATGAAGACGCCGCCAGTAGTGCAACTTCTGCTCCTGCTGGCGGTTTGGGTACAAGCGATAAGTAACGCGACGGGTTATACTCATGCCTTGAGTTTACCATTAAGTTTTAGATGAAATCAACAAAGTTAAAGTCCCGTGCCCATTGCGTTTACAACCTCCATGCTCATGTTGTGTTTGTCACTAAGTATCGAAGAAAAGTGATTAACGCAGATATTCTCCAAGAACTGCACAGCATTCTTAATCGGCTTGCAATAGCCAAGGAGTGTGAGCTAGTGGAGTTTAGTGGAGAGACCGACCATGTACATCTATTAATCAGCTACCCACCTAATGTCACCCTATCCAAGCTCATCAACAATCTCAAGGCGGTATCAAGCAAGCTAATTCGTCAGCAATTCGCTGAACACGTTAACCAGTTCTACAGCCAGCCCGTGTTCTGGACTCAGGCTTACTGCATTATTTCTGCTGGAGGTGCTCCGCTAGAGGTTCTCAAAACCTACATCCAGTCTCAAGAACAACCAACGGGCTGACCGCCGCATTCCCCCTCCCTGTCATGCTAGCAAGGGGAATGCGCGGCGGAAGATTGTTCAAGAGGCATCTTCTTAGAAATCAAAATAGATGTAGGGCAAGCTACCTGGGGGAACAAAGACCCAAACCATATATAAGCATATGGGCACCAATAGAAGCTTGAGGGGCCAATTGAGCTGTATTTTTAGTCCCTGGTAGAAGGCATAGATAATCCCCATGATTGCTATCACTATTGCTAACAACACAGCTACTTCAAAACGCTGTAGACCAAGTGCTTCTTGGTAGACTTTTTGGGCAAACTGAACGTCAGCAGTATGACCCCAGAGGCGCTGTAGGACTAAACCGGAGTCTTGGAGATTGGGAAGCCGGAAGAAAATCCACGAAGAGAACACCATTAATTGTGTTAACAACCAGGCAAGCAAGACGCCGGGTAGACTTTGCCACCAGTTTTTCATCCTTTCAAAGCGTTTTGATAGCGCTTCCGTCAGGCGATGAATAGCCAGCGCCAGACCGTGATATCCGCCCCAGACGACAAATCCCCAAGCTGCTCCGTGCCAGATGCCAGCAATGAGCATCACCATCAATAAATTCCAGCAAGTACGCGCCAGCCCTTTGCGGTTTCCGCCTAGGGGAAAGTAGAGATAATTACGAATCCAGTCTCCGAGGGTGATGTGCCAGCGCCGCCAGAAGTCAGCAATGCTGATGCTGAAGTAGGGAAAGTTGAAATTGTGCGGGAGATTAAAGCCTAATAAAATTGCGCTTCCACGGGCGATGTCTACATAACCACTGAAATCGAGATACAGTTGCAATCCATAAGCCGCGATCGCTAACCACAAATCAGCACTACCTGCCCGTTCTAAGTTGCCAAAACACAGATCGACAAAAATCGCCAAGCGATCGGCAAGCAGCGCCTTTTTAATGGCACCACAGGCAATCAGCCAGAGTCCTTCTGTGCTCTGCTCAAGGGTAGGAAACTTTAGCCCTTTGAACTGAATAGCAAAGGGATGATAGCGAGTAATTGGGCCAGCAATTAGTTTAGGGAAAAATAATTTGTAGCTGGCAAACTTGAGCAGTTGTTGCGAGGCGGGGGCACCGCGATAGACATCAATGAGGTAAGCAATACACTCGAAGGTAAAGAAAGATAATCCTAAAGGGCCAATTAAGCGATCGCTAATCCAGACGGCAGTGTTTTGAGCAACAGGTAAATTTAGCGGTGCGGCAATTGCCGTCAGGAAAAAGGGAATGTACTTAAAGCCAAACAGCAAGATGACATTGATAAAAATGCCAAACCACAAAAGCCTCAAGCGCCGACCGTTCCACTTTTCTTGTCCTTGCTGCCACTCTTGATTAGAAAGATTTTGGTCTTTGGCTTGCAATCCTCCTAAGGCTGTGTTGGCTTCCATTGCCTGCCCTAAGCGGAAGGTAATCAGCGTTATAACCAACAACAAAGGAATGTATTGCAGTTGTAGTGATGAGTAAAAAATCAGGCTGACAATCAGTAACGTCCACAACCGCCATTGGGGCGAGCGCCCTAACCAATAAGTGGCTAAGACAATCAGCAAGAAAAGACCGTAGACCAGCGAAATAAACGTCATGCTAATGGTTAATAGCTAATAGCTAATGACTAATGCGATAAACAACTAGCCATTAGCAAAAATGGGATTAGTTTTTGCTGACATTAGACCAAGGGATCATCGGGTCTTGAGCAATCTTATTTGAGACTTCATAGGCACCGTGACGGTTGAGGTGGCTAGGGTCAGAAAAGTAATCATATTTGGTTGGCCACAACGTTGTTAAGTTGCGGAAAATCAATCCCTTTGACATGCCTGAGGAGAGCATGTACTCCTGAAATTCTTGCTCGTATTGGGTGCGGACGGGGTCTAAGTACTCATCGGTGAGGGGAAGGTTGATAAAGACGACGGTAATGTCGTTTGCCTGAGTAAATTGCAGCAGTGCCGCGAGGGCTGTGTCTTGTTTTCCGGTGGGTTGAAAGGAGTCATAGTCGCTGTCATACGCTCCTGGTACTCTGGCGTATTCGTTGTAGTAAGTGGCGGGATTAAAGCGAACGGAGAGGGGCAAAAAGCCATCATAGTCAATCGCCTCGCCCATGGGAGCAGTGGCGTCTTTATCCGTTTCTGTCTGCTCTGGAGTGGGGGCTATCGGAGCTAGCCAGGAGACAAATTGATTGCGTAGGTTTGTCTTTAGTTGTTCTCGGAGGGGATAGGTTGAGGAGATTTGAGATAGAGATTGACTCAACCAGCCATTCAGGGATTGATACAAAGTTCCCCATGCAGCCAGGAATTGCTCGGCTGGTTCGGAAGTGTTTTCAGGAGTTCCCCCACTACCAGCATTCGACTGGGAATTTGGGAACGTCCCCGCATCAAGTTGCTGGTAACCCGGGGATGTTGCGATCGCGTTATAGGTAAGATCCTCCCGACCACTGTTAAATGCTCTCGCGCCATCTGCCCAAATAATTAGCTTGGGTAGTTGTTCTGGCGTCAGGATTTTGCGGACAATCAAGTCTACAACCTGTGCCGTTGCTCCATTAACGCCAAAGTTGAACACCTCAACATCCAGATACCCTTCCGCCGCGAGAGTATCTTGTAAGGCAATCGGGTCAACTCCTCGTAATGCCCTAGAACTGCCGATAATCAGGACATCTGGAACACCACTGCGGAGCAGGCGTTGTTGGTAGAGCGCCAGCTTTTCGTCTAGCAAGCGATTGTTGAAGGTAGGATTTGGCGATCGCGCGGCGGCTAAAATGGCGGCGGTTGTCGCGCTAGAACGCCCAGAGTTATCGACAATGACACTCTTTTCTCCTTCGCGGGTAAACCCTGATGAGTTAAATCCTTCTGAGTTCTTGCCATCCTCTTTTTGTAAAGAGAGCTGGGGTAAGGATAAATCAGTTGGAGAGCCTTCGGCGTTTGTCGTTGGAATCGATTGCGGTTGCGATCGTAGCTGCTGACCAATCAGCAAATCAGCTTGTACTAAAAGCAGCAAACCCAACGCACTCCAAATCACCGCAATTTTTCCCCCGTGACGGGTCGGAGAAACTTTTTGGCTAGGGGAAGAGGCAGGCTCTTGGTTCTCGATCCTGGGAACAAATAATTGGGAGTAACACAGCCACTGCTGGAGCCTCCGTCCTGTTCGTTCCAGAACCGTTTTTAGGTCGTCGGGCTGGACGTTGGGATGAGCGATCGCGTCTTCCGGCGGCGTCAGCAGTTCATCAATGGAGGTATCGGAGGCGGCAAATTCTGGCGTAGCTTCCGGTACGAGAGGTCGCCGATGGACAAAATCACTGCCGTAGTTCCATAAGGGGGACAATTGACCTGCGCGCCGCCCGTATACGCGCACGCCAGCAATGCCAGGGATTTCCATCTGACGCAGGAATTTAGCGATCGGGGAACCCACCTTTGCCTGGGGAGGGCAAACGGGGGCTTCACTCATAATGTGCAGCAGGTCTTGCTTACGGCGAATTTTTAGATGAATGCCACCGGTTGCCAATCGTCGGTCTAAGTTAGGGTTGAGGAGTCGCTGCAACAGAAAAGTCAAGGCGTCGAGATTGCCCTGTTGTGCCAGGGAGAAGGTAGGCTCTGCCAAGGCGGGTTCGCTGGAGGCAGGTAATTTTAGCCAATCGATCCAGCCGAGAACTTCTGGTTCGGACGAGACCTCCTGATGGTGAGCTTCTACGCCATAAATCGTTGCCGCTTCGATGCCTTGGGGGGCGAGCCTCTCCAAAACGGAGGCAATAATATTAACAGCGGTTTCTTGCTCGGGAAGAGCAGCGCGGCGATCGTCAAGGGCGCTACAAAACAAGTGCAACGTTACATCTTTGAGCACCGTTCGCGCGGATATTTCCGATTTTGCCAAGGCTTTATTGATCAGCCGGGAGATTGCCTGCACATCTCCCCAACTTGCCCAATCTTTGAGCATGGCTTCGGGGGGAGTTAAATCAACCCGTAATATCCACTCCGGAGAGACTTCCCCTCTTACTTGGCTGCAAATAGCTGCATCTTGAAAGCCTTGCAGTTGCAAGTCCCGTAGCTTCTGGATGATGGGTTCTGCCAATAAGGAGGAGTCAGGGCTATAGTCGGAGGTACAAATAACCCAGAGCCGCTTGGAAGGAAGTTCTGAGTTTTTTTGAGGAGTTAGGTTTCTTTCTTGTTCCCGTAACTCTTGTCGGCTTCTGCCTAACTTGGCGGCATTCGGAAGCTTTTTGACAGTGACTTTGACGCTGACGCCCAAGGGCATGAGAGTGTCACCAAGGTAGCGGGCGATCGCTGTGGTGGCACCTGATAGGGCAAGGCTTTTATTTGAGATCAGCAGCCTTTCAGGGTTCGTTTCTATTTCTAGGTCTTCCGGTTCCTCTTTAAATGGCGGCGGTACCAAAGAGGGTTCAAAAGAGTTGAGGGGAAGCGACTTGATCCAATCTGGCTGAGGATGCCCAATTCTCCGCCCATAAATAATTAGCTGGTAAATCGGTGCTTTGGGATTAATCGCCAGTAGCGATCGCCCCGCGTCTGTCTGGAGAGCGTGGGAAAATTTCTGAACAATTGTTTCTGCCTGCAAACTGTTGAGGCTTTCACAAAGAACGTGCAAGTTATTGCCCCGCAATCGGACGCGCAGGCGTACGCCCGGTTGACCGATCGCCCGATAAGCCCATTGGGCTAAGGAAGAAGGACGGTTCTGTGGAGAGCGCTGATCGACATCCAACATCACAAACCTGTCACCTCAACTGACAACAGACGACTAATTTTTGGCAGGGGTAATGGTACATCTAATTGCCTAATTGCCTTTGCTCCCCTTCTCTCGTTACGCTGCAATTGCTGACTCAACCAATAAGATAAGTACAATAGAAGCATCCAAATACATCTAACACAAGAGCATTCCCTGCGGTGTAGTGTAACTGTTTAGGCAACGCTACGATCTCTTTCTCTTCTAACGGATCAGCGCCTGGAGCAGCGAGGGATCAGCCAACGACATGGCAACACTTACCCATTAAACATACTCGTAGCAATAGTTTTATCCTAACTAATGACATCTCCTAACCAAAAATCCTCGAAAACAACCCCTCTGCCCACCTCAACATCCCAGTTTCCCACAGAATTTCTTTTAAGCTTGGCAACAGGTTCTCTGCTCTTGGGCATTGTGGGCGCAAAAGCCACCTACTCACTTATAGAAGAATTGGGAAAAGCAAGCGAAGAAGTCTTTCGAGGCGATCGCCTACCGATGTTAAATTTTCCAGATTCTCATTGTGAAGAATAATTCAAGTGCATTAGCTGCAACTTTAGACATTTTTGACAAGAGTTGGGGTGCTCATGATCTCATAGATCAACCCCTCAGTTAGTTGTCTATGCAACGGCGCGCCCCTAACATAAACCCCTACAATAGATCATCTTTAAAGAAAGAACAGACCTTATGAGTTCGGTACTCCATTCGTCCGATCGGGACTTGGCTATCCCTTCTACCTCTGACTTGTTTCTACGTCATCGCCTCAATATTGTCGAGGAATTATGGGAGTCTGTTCTTCGACAAGAATGCGGTCAGGAATTAGTTGATTTGCTCAAACAACTGCGCGACCTTTGTTCGCCAGAAGGACAGGCAACCGACTTTCCCGAATCCTCTGTTCCAAAGGTGATTGAAAAGCTTGACCTCAACGCGGCCATCCGCGCCGTCCGCGCGTTTGCGCTTTATTTTCAATTGATTAATATTGTCGAGCAGCACTACGAGCAGCGCGATCAACAACTCTTGCGACGGACAAGTAATCGTCCAACGGCAAATAAAACTAAGCCTTCAACTGCAATTTCTGCTAGCCCAAAAAACAACGGGGATTCAACCACTGCAGCGGCAAAGCCGATGGACGCAGAAGGAACCAATGCCGATCCAGTGGCTGATTTGTTAGAAAAAAGTTGGCAGGAGGTCGATACACCGCCTCGCGAAGTAGGAACGTTTCGCTGGTTGTTTCCTCACCTGTGGCAGCTGAATGTGCCACCTCAGCAAATTCAGCGCCTGATTAACGATTTAGATATTCGCCTAGTTTTCACGGCTCACCCCACCGAAATTGTTCGCCATACCATTCGAGGCAAACAGCGACGCATTGCCAAGGTTTTGCAACAACTCGACCAAGCGGAGGAAGCTTCAAGAGCGCTGGGGCTGAGCGAGTCCTGGGAAGTTGAGGAATATACCAACCAACTGACTGAGGAAATTCGTCTTTGGTGGCGTACAGATGAACTGCATCAATTTAAGCCAACGGTGCTGGATGAAGTGGATTACACGCTGCACTACTTCCAGGAAGTATTGTTTGATGTGATTCCCCAGCTTTATAGCCGCTTGAATCAGGCATTAAAGATGTCGTTTCCCTGGCTAAAGCCGCCGCTGAACAATTTCTGTAAGTTCGGCTCGTGGGTGGGGTCAGACCGGGATGGTAACCCGTCAGTAACTCCGCCAGTCACTTGGTCTACGGCTTGCTATCAGAGGGATTTGGTGCTAGGGAAATATATCCAGTCTGTGGGACAGATGACTAACTTATTGAGTTTGTCGTTGCACTGGAGTGATGTTTTACCGGAACTACTAGACTCTTTAGAGCAAGACCGCTCCCAGATGCCAGGGGTGTACGAACGGCTAGCGATTCGCTATCGTCAAGAGCCATATCGCCTGAAGCTGGCTTACGTGCAGCAGCGCTTGGAAAATACACGCGATCGCAACCGTCATCTCTACCAGGGTGAAAGACTCCAGCGGGAACTGCTAGACATAGACAACAAAAATCCTTGTATTTATAACTCAGGGGCAGAGTTTCTCAAAGAACTAAAACTAATTGACCGCAACCTTAAAGAAACTGGGCTAACCTGTCGTGATTTGGATAATCTGATTTGCCAGGTAGATATTTATGGGTTTAATCTGGCAAACCTGGATATCCGCCAAGAAAGCTCTCGTCACTCCGACACCATTAATGAAATTGTTCAATACCTGCAAATTCTCCCTAAGCCCTACAACGAGCTATCAGAAGGCGAACGCGAACGCTGGTTAGCCACAGAGCTACAAACGCGGCGTCCTTTGATTCCCGGAGAACTGCCCTTTTCTGAAAAAGCCTGCGAAACGATTGAAACCTTTCGGATGTTGCGGCAATTGCAGCAAGAGTTTGGCCCCCAGGTTTGCCAAACTTACGTGATCAGCATGAGTCATGAAGTTAGTGACTTACTGGAAGTGCTGCTACTTGCCAAGGAAGCGGGATTGTATGACCCCGCAACGGGGATCAGCAGCATTCAAGTGGTGCCACTGTTTGAAACGGTAGATGACTTGAAGCGGGCACCCTCTGTAATGAAAGCGCTGTTTGAGCTACCCCTTTATCGGGCTTGCATCAACGGCGGCTATAAGCCAGAGCAATTGCCATCCCAAGACGGTGAGGCAAAAGACAACTCCCTTTCTCTGACTCCGGTATCGCAGCACGCCCTCCAAGAAGTGATGCTGGGCTACTCTGACAGCAACAAAGATTCCGGTTTCTTGAGTAGCAACTGGGAAATTCACAAAGCCCAAAAAGCCCTTGAGGAAATTGCGGAAAGCTACGACATCCATCTGCGGATTTTTCACGGACGTGGCGGTTCCGTCGGTCGTGGGGGCGGCCCTGCCTATGAAGCGATTTTGGCGCAACCCGGACGCAGCATTGACGGACGCATCAAGATTACTGAACAAGGCGAGGTGCTGGCATCGAAGTATTCTTTGCCGGAGTTGGCACTCTATCACCTAGAGTCCGTAACAACCGCCGTTATTCAAGCGAGTTTGTTGCGGAATGGGTTTGATGATATTCAGCCATGGAACGAAATTATGGAGGAGTTGGCGACGCGATCGCGTTCTCACTACCGGGCGCTGATTTACGAGCAACCGGATTTAGTAGATTTCTTTCACCAAGTTACACCGATCGAAGAAATCAGCCAACTGCAAATTAGCTCTCGCCCTGCTCGTCGCGGTGGCAAGAAAGACTTAGATAGTCTGCGGGCAATTCCCTGGGTCTTTAGCTGGACTCAAAGCCGCTTTTTGCTACCCTCCTGGTACGGTGTTGGTACAGCACTCAACAGTTTTGTGGAGGAAGAATCGGAGGAAAATATCAAACTGCTGCGTTACTTCTACCTCAAGTGGCCCTTCTTTAAGATGGCGATTTCCAAAGTAGAAATGACTCTGGCAAAGGTAGATATGCAAATTGCCCAGCATTACGTGCGGGAATTGTCCCAGCCGGAAGACCAGGAACGCTTTCAGAGCTTGTACGAGCAGATTATGCAGGAGTTTAACCTCACCCGCGATATGGTTCTTAACATTACCTGTCACAAACGTTTGTTGGATGGCGATCCTGTCTTACAGCGCTCCGTCCACCTGCGGAACGGCACTATTGTTCCCCTCGGCTTCTTGCAAGTCTCTTTGCTAAAGCGTCTGCGTCAGCACAGCAACCAAGCCGCATCGGGAGTCGTTCACTCCCGTTACAGCAAAGGCGAGTTGCTGCGGGGGGCGTTGTTGACGATTAACGGGATTGCAGCGGGGATGCGGAACACGGGTTGATTTGTTGCGTCGCTGCTTACCACTAATGTTAGTTTGTGTCAAGTAGCTTATGCACGTTCAGCGATCGGCAATAGTCCTAGTGGGTTTAGCGCTTGGGCTAATTTTCCCCACCCTGAAAACCACCGCTCAAACCCTAATCGATACCCAGACTGAAAGGGCAAAGTTAGAACTTTTCCGACTGACAGGCATCCCTCCTAGCGAACTCACCATTGTTAATGAAGCGGCTTTAGCGGATACGGGAATTAGTCGGTTTAAGATTAGGGATTCTCACGGCAACGTCCACGGAATCTCCCTGGATGTGGCTGGCAATCCCGTCAATCCTGAAATTTTAGGGCAGACTGTTCAAGCCATTGATGATCGAGTTTATGTCGGCAAGCTGGAAGCTAAATTGGCTGTACTGCTTAACCAGGGAACGGATAGCCCAATACGGGTGATGATTCGGTTGAACCAGGAAACAGATGTTCCTCCCCTTCGCCCACAAACCCGCGAACAGCATCAGGCTCATCTTGTGAACCTTAGGTCTCGCTATGCCGCCATTCAACAACCTCTGGTGAACCTGCTCAAGGCAAATGGTCAGCAGGTTATCTATCAGCCTTCTTATACAGCAGTTGTAGGGGCAGACGTTACTCCCTCGGTACTCCGGAGGATTGTTGAGCGTCCTGATGTAGAGCGGATTTCCCTTGAGCATGTATGCACTCCCAAAGCAGACGAAGCGCAAGCCGCCTTCCCAGCTAATACAGAAAATGGCAGGGATCTTCCTGAAAGTGGGGCAATGGGAGTCGTTAACGCTAACAAAATTGGCACTTACCCTCCCCAGTTGCTGAAGGTGTTTCCCCCAGAGGAGTCAACACAGACCTTCGTGCAGTCTGTCTGCGCTGATTTCAACTTTAAATTAGCGGGAGGCGCTGATGCGGCATCCTTACAGCTCTTGGTTGATGGAGTAGATGTCACCAAACAATCCACAATTGCTGGCACCAGAGACTGGCCTCCGAGTAGTCTCCGCATCTCTTACAATCCTGTTTTTTCTCAGCCAGGTATCCACTACGCCCAATTGCGTTTCCAGACGTTAAACGGCACACCCCAATCCTACCAATGGTCTTTTTCTATTGAATCTCCCTCCCCTTCCCGTTAGTGACATAAGGATGAGGTTATAGCTTCACTCCCCCAAACTCCTCGCTAGGATAGATGGGTGTAGTCCGTTGTCTCCCATGCAATTGACCGCTCCCAATCGACAACCGACAACCGACCAAAAATCAAAAATGTTAGAGCAAAAACTAGAGCAGTTAAAAACGTTATTTGCAGAAATGGAAACGGCATTGATTGCCTATTCCGGAGGTGTGGATAGTACTTTAGTTGCCAAGATTGCTTATGATGTTTTGGGCGATCGCGCCCTGGCAATTACAGCCGAGTCTCCCTCCCTGCTGCCAGAAGAACTAGAAGACGCCCGCATCCAAGCCGCTACAATTGGCATTCCCCATGAGGTGATCCAAACCCATGAAATGGATAACCCCAACTACACCGCTAACCCCGTTAACCGCTGCTACTTTTGTAAAAGTGAACTTCATGACACCCTCAAACCCTTGGCAATGCAACGGGGCTATCCCTATGTTGTTGATGGGGTGAATGCGGATGACTTGCAGGACTATCGCCCAGGAATCCAGGCGGCGAAAGAACGAGGGGCGCGATCGCCTTTAGCTGAAATCAGCCTTACCAAAGCCGAAGTTCGCCAACTCTCCAAACAACTCGGACTACCCTGGTGGGACAAACCCGCCCAACCCTGTCTGAGTTCCCGCTTCCCCTACGGCGAAGAAATCACCGTCAGTAAACTGCAACGTGTCGGACGTGCGGAAATTTACCTCCGCAAGCTCGGCTTCTCTGATCTGCGGGTGCGTTCCGAAGGCGACACCGCGCGAATCGAGTTACCACCAGCGCAAATCAAAGAATTTGCCCTCACCACCGATTTACCTACCCTAGTATCTGCTTTCCAGAACTACGGCTTCCTCTACGTCACCCTCGACTTGGAAGGCTACCGCAGCGGTAAACTCAATCAGGTGTTGGCGAAAGAAGCCTTGAGCAAAGTCTAAAAATGCCTATTGGCAGTTATCTTGCTCTCTTCCCGTGAAACAGCATTAATCTAACTTGACAGCAATCTGCTGGCAATTTTCAGGTTGTGTTGCTTTTTGCTCCTCATTTAGAGGCTCACAAGCCAAATCGGGCTGAAAAATTAGCTGCAATCCTGCGGCATTTTGGGGAACCTCAAAAACCACTTCCCCTTGTACTTCTTCGTCAGGAAGAATTGTCCCTGTAGGGGGTTCTACATCATCTAAGGCATTGGCGATCAAAGCCACCTCGTACTGATTCTTTTGGTTGTCTTCCAACACAAAAGAGACGATGGAAAATGTTTGCGGCTCTTTTCCTTGATTCGTGAGCGTGGTATCAACAGCAATCCACTTTTGCCCTGGATTTGGTTTAATGATTCCTTTGCCTTGATGCTCCCAGCTCTTATTAACTATCATTTGTACCTGAGTATTATTTTGTTTGATAGCGATCGCTTCACCCAGGCTATAGTTAGAGCGAGTAATTTTTGATGCTTTTGAATCTACATTTTTGGGCAAATTTGTATTTTGAGTTTCAGTAGGAGTTTGCTGAATGCTTTTTTGAGTTTGTTGCCGTTCTGGAGAACAACCAATAACTAAACTCAGTAAAATAAATGTTACTGTTTTAGCCCTAAGTATTTTGAATATTGAATGCATTTCCCCTCTTGATGATTAGACCTTGGCTCTCAATGACCCTTGAAGTCTGTTAGATTTGACGGTAAGACAGAGTCTTTTGTTGCCAATAATGGGAAGTATTTTTTGTTAACATTCCCAGTTATAAGCTGCCGTGCATCTAAAACAAAGAAGGAAGTGCGTTTAAATAAACCAAACTTAGCTATTGGGTGAGCAAGGTTCAATTAGACGGCTCTACTTAACTCAATTTAAGTACATAGGATTAGAAGTTAGGGGTTAGAGGTGCAAGGTATACTTACATCTAATCTCCTCCCCTAATATCCCCATCCTCTAAAAGTTCTTGGTGCTACTCCTGTTCAAAATAATTAAGTTGCTAAAAATTTATTAACTAACACGGGTTTTGGCTGACGGCAGTTTCTACGCATAGGCGATCGCGTTCCTCATTTAGCGCTGGTGAGCAGACAGTCAATCTACTGTCGATTGAGCTGAAACTGTACTCTTTCGATCCCGGTAGGCGATTCGTTGGGAGGAAAAAATGTAGGAGCAGCCAGTGGAGAGAAGAGGGGGTCTCTAATCACGATTTCGGCAGGACTATCATCTAGTTCTATAACGGTTGTTGGTGTTGCTGCTTGAGGGACTAACGGCGCTCCGTTGTTAGTTCCATTACTCAAGAAAACAGTGGCATCGTCTGAAAAGAATATTGGGTAGTCCTTGTTTAAGGTTCTACTTTCGATATCCAAAAGAGAGTCACCAGACAGAGTGTATTCTCCAGTGGATGAGCTTCTCACAGTTGACTGGGCATGAACCGAGTTAGTAGAACCAGCGATCGCCGCGAAGATTCCCAAGACAGCAAGTGCTTTGTATACCATTGGCTTTTTCCAAATAAGAGTTTATTACTTTCGAGTATTTCTAAAGCCAGTAGCTTTTTCTTCTATCCTAGGGTGCGATCGCTCAACAAAAGGTTCTCTTCTATACGATATATTCCCTTTTGGAGATATAAGTTATGAATAAGCACATTAAGAGGCACTACCCCCAGGAGTGCCCGATTTTTTTCAGACACCTCCAGGGATAGTGCCCCTACAGAAAGTGATGAATTCTATAATTCGATTCTTTACTGCTGTGTTGTTACTTGAGAAATCAGAGTATTGCGAAGCTCTCTAGGAAGCAATACCCGATTAACGGCATGGATAACACCGTTGCTGGCTTGAATATCTGGTTGAACAACACTACCGTTATTCACAATCACCCGGTCTTCAGCCACACGCACGGCGATGCCACCAGCCAGTGTGTCTACAGATCCGGTTTGGATTTCGTTAGACGTCACTTCACCGGGTACAACGTGATAGCTGAGAACTTGCCGTAATAAGCCCCGATTCTCAGGTCTCAGCAAGTATTCTAGGGTGCCATTTGGTAATTCGGCGAAGGCTTCATCGGTAGGTGCAAAGACAGTGTAGGGGCCACCACTTGCGAGGGTGCCTTCAAGTTCTGCGGCTTGTACAGCTTGTACCAGGGTGTCAAAGGATTCGCTACCTGCTGCCACTTCAACAATGTTGGACTCGGCACCAGCTGTGGTGCGGTTCATCATTTGCTCTCTTGTTTGCTGGGCACCTGGGTTTGTCCCATCCATCATGTTCTCTTGGTTGTAACCTGCACCCGTTGAGGATTCTGGCATGGTAGCAGGAGCTTGTGCCAATGCTGGAACGCCAGCAAAAGCACTGATGCCGATAACACCACTCAGAACAGCAATCTGCTTTTTAAAGCGATTTAAATAATCAGTCTTCATACTTTTTTAAATCTCCAATTACGAAAGGTTATCTGCCTTTCACAATAGTGAAGATATGTTAAGTTGTCGTCCTGTAATGGGAGTACGACTTTAGGCAGAGTTCCCCTAGGGCAGCAAGGAATAGCGCCAAAAAAAAGCGATCGCCTAAACTATCCCCCTTATTTCCCCTAGGGAAGATAAAACTCTACTTTTTAACAGGAAATCAAACCTCAGTTCCCATCATCTGCAACTGATACAAACTTGCGTACAGCCCCCCTTGCTGCAACAACTCCTCATGACTTCCCGACTCGATCAACTCACCCCGCTTCATTACCAAAATCCGGTCTACATTCCGAATTGTCGAGAGGCGGTGAGCAATGATAATTGCTGTCCGCTCTGCCAACAAATGGTCAAGCGCTTCTTGAACCAGCGCTTCCGTTACCACATCCAGACTCGCCGTTGCCTCATCCAGCACTAAAATCCGGGGGTCACGGATTGCCGCACGGGCAAAGGCTAGAAGCTGCTTCTGCCCCCCAGAGAGGTTTGTTCCTCGTTCCCGTAGCTGAGTATCGTAACCTTGAGGCAACTGCTGGATAAACTTATCAACATTTGTCACCTGCGCGGCATTCTGGATTTCTTCAAAGGAGTAGGTTTCTCCTAGGGTAATGTTACTCTTCACATCTCCCGCAAACAGAAACCCTTCTTGTAAAATCACACCCATATAGCGCCGCAGCTCCGCCTGGGGTAAGTCCCGAATGTCGATGCCATCGACTAAAATCCGTCCCCGCGTAGGCTCATACAGGCGGCAAAGCAGGCGAATAATTGAACTTTTCCCCGCACCAGTGGGCCCGACTAAAGCGACTTTTTCCCCCGGCTGAATCGTGAAATCCAAATCTTTGAGGACGTATTCGTCGTCCTTGTAGGCAAAGGAAACCTTCTCGAAGCGAATTTCTCCAACGCGATCGCCATTATGGAAAGTCGTCTGAGACAGGCTTTGCTGCGTCTTGTGTCCGGGGTCGCGAATTTCAATCGGCTCATCCATGATGTCGCTGATGCGCTCAACCGCCGTGAATCCGGCTTGCAGCATGGTGAACTTTTCGGCAAAACGACGCAAGGGGTCAAACAAACGCTGGGCGTACAGGATGAATGCCGACAACGCCCCAAAACTCAATGTATCGCCTAGGACAAACCAACCACCTAACCACAAGACCCCCGCGATCGCCACAAAGCCAATCCACTCCAATGTCGCTGAAACAGCCGCATCATGGAAGATCGTTTTGTCAACCTCTGTAACGTAGCGTTGGTTCACGGTCCGGTACATCTCGGCGTTGAAACGTTCCCGCCGAAACATTTGCACTACATTAATCCCGACAATATTTTCTTGTAGCTGCGAGTTGAGTGATGAGAGTTCTTCTCTGGCTTTGTAGTTCGCCTTGCGATACTGCTGCTGGAAGTAAATAATCACCCCCGTCACCGGAAGCAACATCAGCACCAGCATCAGCGCCAACTGCCACTGCAAAAAAAACATCGTCACGGCAATCACCAACATCGACACCACATCGCCGATAATGCCGATCGCCCCCGTGGAAAAGACATCCCCCAGCGCTTCCACATCGCTTGTCAGGCGGGTAATCAGTCGTCCTACTGGGGTGCGGTCAAAAAAGCGTACTGCCAGCGAAGTGACGTGAGTAAATAAGTCCTCACGAATCTCCGCCGTCATCTTCTGACCTACCTTCACCACCAGGTATCCCTGAATCGCAACGAAGATCAGCCGCACCACCACCGTCGCTACCAGTAACCCGACAAGGATATTTAGTCCGTCGGCTAAAGAACGTTCCGCCAAAAAATCCCAGGATTGCTCCTCTTGGCGAATCAGCGAGATGGCTTGCCCAATAATCAGCGGTTGCACTGCACTCGCTGCAGCTAAAGGAATCAACAACCCTAGAGAAATAAAGAGCAGTCGTTTATTGCGACGCCCATAGGGTACAAGTCGCAGGAACAGACGCCAGTCATTTTCACGAGGTCGTTGTCTTCCTGCCGCCTCTTTACGTGGGGATAAGCTAGTCATTCAAAATTTCAGCGGTAATCTTTGTAACAAAAAAGCCCAAGCTTTCACACTGTAACGCAGTCTTCTAAAGAGATATTTTTTCCAGGTGAAGAGGATCTTAACCGTCTTCTAAGCCGTAGATAACCTAAATAGCAAATAATTATAAAGAGGTGTTTTACTTCAAATCTGACGGAATTTGAGTCCCTGCTGGTGCTTCTGCTGGGGACTTTTTTTCTTTTCTATTAACCCGCTAGTCCGCCTCAATATCTGGCTTCACCACATTGGCGTTGTTCATCTTGAATCCACCGCCAGAGCCATCAACAAAAAATCCGACCCTTCCCTAGTCGTTACTCTACTGGGTGCGGTAAGTTCCAACGCGATCGCTTAATTGATTTATTGATGCCCTGACAGTTCACTGAACCTCGACTTAAAGAGACATGATTGCAGGCATCAAGATCGAGTCAATCACATGGATGACACCGTTATCCGTGAGGATATCTGGCTGCACAATTATTGCCTGATTGACCTTATAACCGTGGGACGTATCAATCTGAACGCTTGAACCTTCCATCGTTTCGGCTTCCTCTAGTTCCAGCAAATTATCGCTTCTGACATCACCAAAGAGAACGTGATAAGCCAAAATTTTCTTGAGCTTTCCAGGGTCTTGCAACAAAGAATCTAACGTTCCTTCTGGCAATCTGGTAAAGGCTTCATCTACAGGTGCAAAAACCGTAAAAGGCCCCTCACCTTTGAGGGCATCTACCAAGCCTGCGGCTTCCAGTGCCTGAGTCAGGGTGTTGAAGGAACCTGCATTGATGGCAGTTTCTACAATATCAGCCATGAATTTCTCTGTTGCTCTCGTTATGTGTCCTGTTTAGGGATACAAGCAACTAGGCATCCTAAGCATCTTTCAAAGGGGTGAATTGGCTGAAGGAAGTGCTGAGTCCTGAGTCCTGAGTCCTGAGTGGGAAGAAAGGGTGAAGGATGAAGTATGAAGTGTGAAGTGTGAAGGATGAAGTATGAAGGGTGAAAACTTCGACGTGAGACTTCGGCGTGAGCGCGGTTCCTGAGCTTGCCGAAGGGCAGTCGAACGCTCAGCCGAACGTATGAAGTATGAAGGAGGTTATCAGTTTTCCTCATCGCCTCATCTCCTCTGCTCCCCTGCTCCCCTGCTCCCCTGCTCCTCTGCTCCTCTGCTCCTCTGCTCCTCTGCTCCTCTGCTCCTCTGCTCCCCTGCTCCTCTGCTCCCCTGCTCCCCTAATGGCTGGAACTAATTCCTCGTTTCTGAAGTTGCTGCATGAAGAAATCTTCTAGGGAAGTGCGGGCGAGGTTCATTCCTAGTAGTTGGGCACCCATGAGGCGGAGACTACCGATAAACTCTTGGGGATCGCCTTGTAAGTAGCCGTACCAACATTCATCTTCAAATGCTAGATTGGGAACCCAGCGCTTGAGAACATCTAAATTGCCGCCGACGCCTTGGACTTGGTAGGTATCAGCAGTGCCTAAGAGTTCATCTAGAGAACCCACACAGATGAGTTCGCCTTGAGCCAAGATAGCAATGCGATCGCAAATTTGCTCGACTTCTGCCAACACATGGCTATTAAAGAAAATCGTCTTCCCTTGGGCTTGCAGTGAGAGAATAATTTCTCGCACCTGGTAACGTCCCGTAGGATCAAGCCCTGACATCGGCTCATCGAGAAATACTACTTCCGGGTCATTAATTAGCGCCTGCGCTATGCCAATTCGTTGCAGCATCCCTTTGGAATACTGGCGTAGCTGCTTTTTGCGAACCATCGTCGGGCTTAAACCAACTAATTCCAGCAAGAAGGGAATCCGCTGGCGTTGCACGGATGAGGGGAGATTAAATATTCCAGCAACAAATTTTAAAAACTCCCAGCCAGTCAGGTAGTCATAGAAGTAGGCGTTTTCTGGCAAATACCCGATGCGTTGCTTTACCTGGGGATTGCCCAGAGGTTGCCCCAGTAACAAGGCGCGTCCGGAGGTGGGGCGGACAATTCCTAGTAGAGTCTTGAGTAACGTCGTTTTCCCTGCACCATTAGGCCCTAATAAGCCAAAGGTTTCCCCTGGATACACTGTCAGCGTGCAGCTTTTTAGAGATTCAACTTTTTGACTTAGCCAAAAGCCAGTGCGATACACCTTCCTCAGTTCAGAAGTTTGTACTACAGGTGATTGGTTAGTGTATGGGACATCTTGCCCGCCTTCAAAAGGCAAATCAACGGTCGAATCCATGGCTTTTCAGTGCGACGCTAGCAACTAAATCTATTGATTCCCTATTTTGCCGAGTTTTCGCTCAGTTTGAAATTCCGTCAAAATGCCTGCTGCTAGATCTTAAGTTGAATGAGGACTCTACTGTGCAAGGGGTGAGACAACGATACACTAGGCGCAGGCGTGTCGTGGCAAAGGCAGAAGAGCATGAATCGCGAAAAAATTGTGGCAATTATTACTGGGGCAATTTCGATATTACTGGCGATCGCCTACCTAATTATTGTCCAGCTACTAGACTTCCGAGGTGAGATGTTACCAGCTCCGACTAGTCAGTTACCGTCGGGAGCCGAAGTCACAGTGGTACAGCTAGTTCCCACCAACTACCAACTAATAAAGCCTTGAGGTAGAGGATTTATTCGTTGTTGGTTGTTATAGAGTTACCGGAGAAGCTACCGCTACTGACAAAATTTTCGATTATGGCTTTAAATCGTCGCAATTTCCTGTTTCTTCTAGGTGCTACAACTACAGCAGCGTCATTGGGCTATTTTTCCAGTAAAGCTAGCGCACAGCCGTTACAACTACTGACTGGAGACGAAGAGAGTGAGGATAGCGAGGTATTCCAACTGCCGCCGCTACCTTATGAGTATGACGCCCTAGAACCCTACATTGATGCTGAGACAATGCGGTTCCACCACGACAAGCATCACGCAGGTTATACCAAAAAGCTGAATGCAGCTATCAATAAACACTCAGAACTCAAAAACATGAGTGCAGAAGACTTGCTGCGTCAGATTGCTCGTCTCCCTGAAGATATTCGCGCCACTATCCGCAATAACGGCGGTGGGTATGTCAACCACAAGATGTTTTGGGAAATCATGAGTCCTGATGGGGGAGGAGAACCAATCGGCGCGATCGCTACCGCCATCAACTCCAACTTTGGTAGCTTTGACAACTTCAAAGAACAATTTAACGCCGCCGGAAGTTCCCGATTTGGTAGTGGCTGGGCGTGGCTAGTGCTGAGTCGCGATGGCAAACTAAAGACGCTCAACACCCTTAATCAAGACAGTCCCTTGATGGAAGGTATGTATCCGATTATGGGGAACGATGTTTGGGAACACGCTTACTACCTCAAATACCGCAACGATCGCGGCGCATATCTCCAGCAATGGTGGAACGTCGTCAACTGGGAAGAAATTAACAGGCGCTTTGAGCAAGCTAGCGCTACAGTCTAGTTTATTAACGGCTGTTTCATTCTCAAGACGCCGACACCCGATTTTGTGTCCATGGGTGTTAACTTAAGCGGACATTCCTCAAACCTCTGAATTTTTCTCTCACCCTGGCTCCCCTTCCCGAAACTTGGGAGTCAGGGTTTCCCTATAAGGTTTAGGGAGCTGAAATTTTTACGGGGCGCTGTGTCTTTGGCTCATGGGAAAAATCGGTAGTCAAAAGATTATCAATTTAGAGGCGAAACCCCTCCATCTTTCGATTGATCATTACCTTTAGTGGTAACCATCACAAAGTAAGGTGTTAATCTTTTAGTAACGTCTTCCCAAGTTTTTCACTTTTGAGCCTCATGAGAGTCTTAGTAGCAGACACCAACCAAGCTTTGATAGAAAAATTAGTCCGGTATCTGACGCGGCACAACTATGTCGTTGATGTAGCCAATGACGGAAAAACCGCTTATACATGGGCAACACATTTACCCTATGATGTGATTTTGCTAAACTTAGACTTGCCAGAACTAGACGGATTTAGCTTCTGTCGAAAGCTGCGTCAAAATGACATCCCTAGTCCTATTCTCATTTTGAGTGCTTTAGGAGGAGTGAAGGACAAAGTCAAAGGTTTAGATGCTGGGGCAGATGATTTTGTTATTGAACCCATTGATTTGGAAGAAATAGCGGCTCGCATCCGGGCATTACTACGCCGGGCAAAGGTTTTAGCACCGCTAGTACTGGAGTATCAAAATCTTCTCCTTAACCCCGCAACCTGTGAAGTCAGGTATGAGGATAGTTTTTTGAACTTAACGGCGATAGAGTTTCGCTTGCTGCAGTTGTTTCTGAAAAACCGCGATCGCGTTTTTAGCAACACTACCATTCTCTCCCAACTCTGGAATGAGGCAGATGCTCCCCAAGAAGATACCGTAAGAGCGCATATTAAACGCTTACGCAAAAAATTGGATGAGGCTGGTGCGCCAAAACACCTAATTGAAACGGTTTATGGTTTAGGCTATCGCCTACAAAAAAAGTCTTAATGTCCTTAGACTTACCTCAAGGCAGGTGTAGCACTATACATCAGCAATCCTAGTATGTAGTTCTATCTGTGAGAGCAAAAAGTATGGAGAGTACGGACAATGTACTTAAGGTCGAGAGATTCCCACAAACTGACCTGATATCTCCCCTCAAAGATACATTGACTAGGGAAAACATTCTCAGTGAACAAACCTTTAAACGAGTTTTAACCTCTGGAAAAATCCGCAGAGAAGCCCTCCAAATGCGCTCAAAAGCGATAGAAATGCGTGCTAGAGCGGTACAAATGCGCGAGTTTTCCCAACACGTTTATAAGAATCTCGATAATTTAAAAAAGTCAGTTCTCCACATGGAGAGTTTAATGACTCCAAAATCGGCTAGCCCTTCCCAGCTCACATGGGGAGAGTTGCAGCTCGATACAGAAAGCTTTCAAGCTGCCTATAGCGGTAAAGCCCTAGCCTTGACGGCAAAGGAGTATCGTTTACTCCAGCTCTTTGTAGAACATGGTTACCGCGTGTTGAACCGCGAGCAGATTCTTCAGCATTTGTGGACTGACGAAACTGCCCCCAAAGAAGATACCGTTAAGGCACACATCAAGCATTTACGGAAGAAACTAAACGCTGTAGGCGCACCTAGTGACTTCATTGAAACCGTCTACGGCGTTGGTTATCGGCTCAAATAAATCCTAATTAGCTTTTTTAGAGTAGAACTCACAAAAAACTCACGTAGTCAGGTCAAAGTCACAACCCTTTCCCCTGCCAGAGAAAGTTTTTAGATGCATCTACATAAGTCCTTCCAGACCACTTCAGACTCCGGACTCGTTTCAGGTTAGGCTCCTAGGAGCTAGATACACCAGCAGGGAATGATTGTTTCTCTCCTACCCGTAGAGGCAATGCACAGCCCTTGCCCCTACCACTTAGAGTTTCCAAAAAATGCTTTATTGCGATAAATGAGAGAATATTAACTTTCCTTAACTTGTTTATCTGTCTTCCCGACTTTTTCACATTCTCCTTATAGCGTTAAAATATAGAGGCATTATAAAGCTCTCATAAAGTCTCTAATGTTGAACCTGACGCAGTGAGGTCGTGAACCAGCGTGAAAAGTACGGATGTTCAAGAACTGGTCAGTCGCTATGCAGCAGGAGAACGAAAGTTTCATCGCCTTAAGCTGATCGGTAAAGACCTGAGAGGAATAAATCTACATGGCGCAGACTTACGTGGTGCCAACTTGATTTGCGCCAACTTGAGCGGAACCAACTTGGATGAGGCAAATCTGAGTCAAGCAAACCTCACCCTCGCCAATCTCACAGGGGCAAACCTGAAAAAGGCAAATCTTTCTCAAGCAATTCTCAGAGCAACGGATCTCAGCCAAGCCAACTTAAGCGAAGCCAATCTGATTAATGCAGATTTGAAGCAGGCAAAGTTCACCAACACTAACCTGGATAAAGCCAATTTGAGTGAGTCAAGATTGGGGCGAACCGTTCTAAGTGCCTTAATCTTCCCTCAAGAAACGAGCGCTGCATTTAATTAATAATTTTGTTGGCTAGCTTCACCCCTACCTTCCTTTAAAAAAATATTGAATCAAACCCATAGATGCTGCTAGCCTGACCAAAGACAAAACAGCCAATAACATCAGGATTGAAGAACCATGACTCAACTCATTGATAATTTACCGGCTGAATCTCGACAAATTCTTTGCTGCTATTGCAACGGGACTACCCAAGTTCAAATTGTTCGCATTACCAATATTCCTCACTGGTATTTTGAGCGAGTCGTTTTCCCTCAGCAACGTCTCTTATTTAGTGCAGTACCAGAGGCAAAGCTGCAAATCTATACAACAGAAGCGGTTAGTGCAACTATAGGGGATAATATTTTGTGCGATCGCCTACAGGTTGAAGAAAAAGAATTAGTTCATCACTAAACTTCCCCCACTGCCGACAACAGCTAATCATTTTTACCCGCTACCCCGAAGCGGGTAAAACAAAGACACGCTTAATCCCCGCCCTTGGTGCAGAAGGAGCAGCTACACTACAGCGTCAGATGACAGAACAGAAGCTCGCAGAAGCGCAGAAGCTGCAAGCGAGCGACTCACTGTCAGTAGAAGTGCATTTCACCGGGGGCGATGAACAACGGCTGCAAGAGTGGCTGGGGACAAAATTGACTTATCGGCAGCAAAGTCAGGGAGATATTGGTTCCCGGATGGCAGATGCGTTTCAGCAGGCTTTCCAAGCGGGGATGGAGAGTGTGGTGCTAATTGGGATAGATTGCCCAGACTTGGATGCAGAGTTGCTAGGGAAAGCCTTCCAGCTACTGCATCAACATGACTTGGTGCTAGGGCCAGCCGCAGATGGTGGGTATTATTTAATTGGGCTAAAACAGTTATTTCCGGAACTCTTTAGCGGGATTGCCTGGAGTACGGCTGCGGTTTTTCCAAAAACAGTGGAGATTGCTCAAAACTTGGCGTTAGGAGTTGCTTATCTTCCCCAACTGCGGGATATTGACCGTCCGGAGGATTTGGCAGATTGGGAGTCTGGTAAACTTTAAGTCGTCTCTCAGCTTTGACTCAGCTAAATCTCGTATTTTATAAGCTGATCCACTTTTCCCAGCGGCATGAACGCACCAACTATCTCAATTATCCTTCCGGTTCTGAACGAAGCCGCAGTGATTGAGGCAAGCTTAAATCAGCTTCAGGATGTGCCAGCAGTGGAGGTGATTGTTGTTGATGGGGGAAGTCAGGATGATACAGTTGCGATCGCCCAATCCTTCGGAGCGAAAGTCCTGACGACGGCTGCTGTTGGGCGTGCCTATCAAATGAATGCTGGAGTCTGTGCTGCCTCTGGGGACATTCTGCTATTTTTGCACGCAGATACTCGCCTTCCGGCTGAATTTGACCGCTTAGTGCGCCAAGCTTTACAAACACCGGGAACCGTTGCGGGGGCTTTTGAGTTAAAAATTGACGCCAACCTGCGAGGGCTGCGGTTGCTAGAGAAATTGGTAAATTGGCGATCGCATTTTCTTTCCCTACCCTACGGAGATCAAGCCATCTTCCTCAAAGCCACCACCTTTCAAGACTTAGGCGGCTTTCCCAATTTGCCGATTATGGAAGATTTTGAACTGATCCGACACCTGAAACACCAAGGACGCATCGCCATCATCTCAACCCCCGTCCTCACCTCAGGACGCCGCTGGCAAAAGTTAGGAGTCTTGAAAACAACTCTGATTAATCAGCTAATTATTGCTAGTTATTTGTTAGGTATTTCTCCCACAAAATTGAGACGCTGGTACAGTGCAGCCGGGAAGTAGGGAAGAATAGACCTCTTGCATAAGTCGAATAGACCCCCCTTAATCCCCCCTTAGTAAGGGGGGAGACTTGAAATCTTGCCCCCTCCCCATACTAAGGGGAGGGTTGGGGAGGGGTCTGGTACATTTTTGCAAGAGGTCTAATGTAGAAACCATGTCGCGTCTGGAAACGGAGGCGATCGTTTTTTAATAAACCACAGAGACACAGAGGGCACGGAGGTAAGAGAAGGAGAGGGAGATGAGGTGATGTGATAACCCCTAACCCAAGCACCCTAGCCTCCGACAACGGCTTCACCCTTCATCCTTCACCCTTCATCCTTCACCCTTCATCCTTCACCCTTCATCCTTCACCCTTCACACTTCATTCCTGTCCTTGAGACTGTCGAGCAATCCGTCGAGCTTGCCAACTGGTGTAACCGAGCAACAAGGTTGCCCCAATTGCGTAAGCACCGCCACTAGGAAGACCGGAAAAGGCTAGGGCTAGACTACCTACCCAGAAGGTTAGGGCGTAAATAAATAGAACCGTCAAACGTTGGGAGAGTCCGGCTTTGAGCAAGCGGTGATGTAAATGACGTTTATCCGCAACAAAGGGCGACTTTCCTTGACTCAGGCGGGAGACAATCACCGCTGACATATCCAAAATTGGCACGGCTAAGATTAGGTAAGGCAGCAGTACTGCTGTGACGGCGGTACTTTTCACTAAACCAATGACGCCAACCCCGGCTAGGGTGAATCCCATAAAATACGCGCCGCCATCTCCCATAAAGATTTGAGCCGGGTTGAAGTTGTAGCGCAAAAAGCCCAAAGCCCCTCCCGCTAGTGCCGCAGCAAATACGGCGGCGGCGGGTTGCTGCATAAATAGCGTCACAATCAGCATGACAATAGCGGCAATTCCTGACACTCCGGCAGCTAACCCATCCAACCCATCAATCCAGTTGATGGCGTTTGCCATTCCCACCAACCAAATCACCGTGATTGGCAGGCTCAACCAACTCATTTGCACCAGTCCGTCAAAGGGAATGGAGATGAAATCAATACGGACGCCAACCCACCAAGCCACTCCAGCAACGCTGCTTTGCATCAATAGTCTGGCGATGGGGGAGAGGTTGAACAGATCATCAGCTAAACCGATGAGAAAAAATGCTAGCCCTCCCAAAGCTACGCCTAAAACTTCCCACTCTTGATGTTGTGGTAAAAGACGAAATCCTCCCGTCCACCACACAATTGCGAGCGCGGTTAAAGTTCCTATAAAAATGGAAACTCCACCTAAACGCACCATTGGGCGCTGGTGGATTTTTCGTTCTTCGGGTCGATCGACTTGTCCACTTCTCAGACCAATTGTTCTCACTACTGGTGTACTCCAGAGAACAACGACCATCGAGACAAGAAAGGCAATCAGATGGTACAGCTGGGCAGGCATCACCAAAAGCACAGAGTGAGACATCATCGCAGAGTCTACTATATTTATGACTCACTACGGTGATTTTGTTAACACAAATGCCTGCCATGTCAGCTTTAGACAACAGAACTTAAACTAATGCGGGTAGGGGAATCCGTAAATGAGGATAGAGTGGGAAGCGATCGCACAATGCCGCTACCCGTTGCTGACACTGACTAGCGACTGCCTCATCTTCAGGATTTAGCAGGCGATCGGCAATGATGTTAGCAATTTCCTCAAATTCCGCTACTTTCAGACCCCTCGTAGTCATCGCGGGAGAACCCAGACGCAAGCCACTAGTAACAAAAGGCGACTCTGGATCGAAAGGCACAGTATTTTTGTTAGCCGTGATATTGACACCGCTAACTAACTGGTCTGCCCGTTTCCCCGTCATCCCAATGCCGCGCAAATCAACCAGCACTAAATGATTGTCTGTACCATTCGACACCGTCTTTAAGCCCCGCTGACTCAACTGAGCTGCCAGCGCCTTGGCATTCTCAATTACTTGCCCGGAATAGGCTTTAAACTCCGGCGTTAAAGCTTCACCAAATGCCACTGCCTTCGCCGCGATCGCATGCTCCAAAGGGCCACCTTGATTGCCAGGGAAGACGCCTTTATCAAACTTCTTACCCAACTCTGCATCGCGGGTAAGAATCAAACCGCCTCTTGGCCCCCGCAGCGTTTTGTGGGTTGTTGTCGTCACCACATCACAATGAGGAATCGGGTTAGGGTGATGACCTGTCACCACCAAACCTGCAATGTGAGCAATATCTGCTAATAGATAAGCCCCGACTTCATCCGCAATTTCTCTAAACTTCTCAAAGTCAATCACACGCGAATAGGCAGAGTAGCCGCAGATAATCAGCTTCGGACGCTCTTTGAGGGCTAGTTCCCGAATCGCATCAAAGTCCAGTTGCTCAGTTTCTTTGTTGACACCGTATTGAACAACCTTGAACCACTTCCCGGAGACATTAACCGGGGAACCATGAGTTAGGTGTCCGCCGTGGGACAAGTCCATCCCCATAATCGTGTCACCTGGCTCTAGGAGTGCCAAAAATACCGCAAAATTCGCCTGAGCGCCGGAATGAGGCTGGACATTGGCATGAGCGGCTCCAAAAAGCTGCTTGGCGCGGTCAATCGCTAGCTGTTCTACTTTATCGACAAACTCACAACCGCCGTAGTAACGCTTTCCGGGTAAACCTTCCGCGTACTTATTAGTTAAAACCGACCCTTGAGCAGCAAGAACAGCGGCTGAAGTAAAGTTTTCACTGGCAATCAACTCTAAATGGTCGCGTTGGCGTTGAAGTTCCTGGCTGATTGCCTCAGCGATCGCTGGGTCAGTTTGAGCGAGAAAATCTAAGTTAGTCTGCGTCACAGTAAATCAATCCCTATATCGTCAGTAAACAAGTTTGGTGATGTTATACCCCCACGAGCTATCGATGGCATAACACTGGCACTTCCCCAAATCATTTATGGTAACGCTGTTTGCTCCTTTAGCAGAGTCCTGAGTCCTGAGTCCTGAGTGGGAAGAAAGTATAAAGGGTGAAGTGTGAAGGGTGAAGTATGAAGGGTGAAGTATGAAATAGGCGATTGGAGTAATGGCTAATCGTCATCAATTTTTCTCTTCCTCGCTCCCCTGCTTTCCTGCTCCCCTGCTCCCCTGCTCCCCTGCTCCCCTGCTCCCCATCTCCCCTACTCTTTAACCTAAACACCCATAATCAACACTTCATTACTCAGCACTCACCGACTCACCGACTTAGCACTCAATATTCCCCATTAAGGTGTGTGTTAGTTTACCGCTTCTGACTAAGGCTTAATTTAAGATTGACTTAGAGGTATAAGGAATCACGGGAGGTGTGAGATGTTGGTTATTCTCACGGACGAGCAGATACTTTCCCCTCAACAAGTTTGTCAAAGTTGTTTGCTTGCCGATCGCAGCGGTCAACCGCGTTGGCGTCAAGGGAAGCTTGGCTGTGGTCATTTGGTTCGTAAGCTCACAGAAAATCAACCGGAACAGTATGAGTGTGAAATGGGGTTCCGAGTTGCCTATGTAGAATAACGGTCATCGTGTCAGGAAGTATCTGGGTGTGGAAAGCCTATCTAGGGCTAACTTAGGCGTGAGACAGCAACTACGCTAGGATTGAGGAAAGACCAATCCCCATAAAATCAGCTTATTTCAAAGGAGATCACACAATGACTTGGCGTGGGTCAACATCCGTAAAAGACCGAATTTTCGCTTCTCTTCCTTATTTACTACCCTTAGTTTCTGTCCTTCCCTTTGGTACTTTTCTCTTCAGACAATTTCCTGCGATCACGGTTTTGTTGATCCCTTTGCAACCGATAATTGCAATTTACAGTCTTCCTTTTGTAGGACTGGCGGTTTTTTTCCTCTTATTTTTATTAGTAGTAAGAAACGAAAATATTGCTCATTTTATTCGTTTCAATGCAATGCAGGCAATCCTATTAGACATTCTTTTAGTTTTGTTCAACCTGCTTTTACCAATTTTGCTCCGAGGCTTAGGCGTAAATTTACTCACCGAAACCTTGTTCAATATCATCTTTTTGGGAACAGTTACTGCCTGCGTCTACTCAGTTGTCCAGTCTCTGTTGGGACGCTATGCGGAAATTCCGACTCTTTCCGAGGCAGTTTATACGCAAGTCCGCTAAGGTCAGCATTTTTGAAAAGGTAGATGGCAAAAAGATAGGTCTTTGCGCCTGATAGTTAGCTGGTTTTTATGGGAGGGCGGACAATAACGGTGTTCTCTAGTTGACCGATACCCTCAATTTCAATGCGGACGCGATCGCCAACCTGCATTGAGCCGACTCCTTGGGGTGTCCCTGTAAGGATTACGTCACCCGGAAGCAATGTCATGACTTGAGAAATGTAGGACACCAAAACTTCTGGCGGAAACACCATCTGATTAATCAAGGCGGACTGTACAGGCTCCCGTTGATCGTTCAAGAAAGTCTGCAATCTTGCCCCAGCACTGATTTCTCGGACAATCCAAGGGCCAAGGGGACAAAAGGTATCAAAGCTCTTGGCTCTTGTCCACTGACCGTCCTTTCTTTGTAAATCACGGGCAGTGACATCATTAGCAATTGTGTAGCCCCAGATCTTATTTTGGGCTTGTTGTGGCGTACAGTCGCAGGCACGCTCGCCAATCACCAGCGCCAACTCTCCTTCGTAGTCTACGTGTTGCGACTGCGGCGGATACTTGATTTCTCGTCCATCCGCAATCACAGCCGTCGGCGGTTTGAGGAAAATCAGCGGTTCTTCGGGGACGGGCGTTCCCATTTCAGCCGCATGATCCGAATAGTTTTTCCCCACCGCAATGATTTTGGAGGGGGCACAGGGAGCCAGCAGTTGATACTCATCTGGCCCCAGTTCCAAGTCAGTAGATTGTCCGAGTAACCAAGGTGGTGCGTCTAGCACTTGGATATTGCGGCTCAGTTGTAACAAACCGTAGTATGTTTGTCCTTTAGTCGTTTTAATTCGGACGTAGCGCTGTGCCATAGCGTTGTATTAGTTCCTTCAGTTCGTAGATCAATCATTGGTTGAAGTGTGTGAGGAGATAGATTAACCCTGATCGCTAGCTAGAATTAATAGCAGAAAGTAGTAAGATTTTAAGTCCTTGCTTCTTGAAGAATGGATGAAGAGGCACCCTTTGATGGGTGTTGCTCATCAGCCAGGAAGGAGCCAAGTTGTCCAAAAGGAGATTAACACCTGTGAACCAAAGTTACGAAATGATGTACATCCTGCGCCCAGATTTGGGAGAAGAGCAGGTAGATAACGCGATCGCTAGATACAAAAATCTGCTGCAAGAGCAAGGTGGCGATCAAATCGACATCCAACATCGCGGCAAACGTCGCCTTGCCTACGAAATTGATCGATTCCGTGAAGGAATTTACGTTCAAATGAACTACCAAGCTCCCGGCACCCACGTCGCCGTCATTGAGCGGACGATGCGCCTGAGCGAGGAAGTTATTCGCTACCTTACCCTCCGGGTCGAAGCTCCAACAGAAGGCGAGGAAGAAGCCCCAGTCGCAGCCCGGGCCGAAACCCCATCAGTCCCAGCTCCAATCCCAACCCGGATTGAGACAACTCCAACCGAGCCAGTTGCAACTGAGCCAGAAGCAACTGAATCAGCCTCAACCGAGGAGCCAGAAGCAACTGAGCCAGAAGCAACTGAATCAGCTTCAACCGAGCCAGCGGCAACCGAGGCTTAAGCTTTTTGTCAGTAGTCAGTAGTCAGTAGTCAATAGTCTTTTGTTGTTAGGACTATTGTTATTGCTCAATGACAAAACCCAGAAAGGCAGATTAAGGCAAACTAGCGGCAAAATCCCTGAGTAGAAACAGTTGGCACCAGTCAACTGTTTTTGCTTATCTAAGTAAAGGCTGACAGTTCCTAGCGAGCTTGCCCATAGCCAGTCCCGGTTCTAGAACTGATGGGGTGATGAGGGGATGGGGAGCCGGGGTGCAGGGGTGCAGAGGAGCGAGGGAGAGAAAAATTGACGACGATTAGCCATTACTCCAATCGCCTATTTCATACTTCATACTTCACCCTTCATACTTCATACTTCACTAAGCGCCTCCGGCAACGGCTTCGCCAAACATACTTTCTTCCCACTCAGGACTCAGGACTCAGGACTCAGGACTCTGCCTTCCTCCTCCAAATCCCCAGCTAATCCTGACTCAGTCAGCGATCGCTAGAAAAGAAAAATAGCCATCCTACCAAACCGATGACACCCATTTTTGAGGTTGGTGGTGGTAACCTTGCCTGCATCTGTTGCCCTTTCATCTACCAGCAAGATCGTGATAGACACTGCCGCCGCTCAAGTTTCTAGCTGGAATCGGCAAACTTACCAACGATTGAAACTTTCCCTGACTCTAGGGTTGCGTCGCCAGATCTTTGTGGCGGTGTGCGATGACTTGAGCCTGCGAAATCGCCTTGCAGGTAAATTACACGCTGAGTTAGGCGCACTTGCCGCCAAAACCCCGGCAGAAACCAATAGCTATCCCCGATTAGTCAGCCTGAACTTAAACCTGCGTAACCCTAATCCCCTGGCTCAAATTACTCAGTGGTTAGCCCAGCAGGGGAAAGGGAAAGCAGATCCTTTGACATTTAGCTTTCAGATTGTGGGAGTGGAGCGCTTAACGCGACAACCTCCCGTCGTCCAGAGAGAATTTTTGCGCCATCTCCAGGCAATCGAAGCTAACTTACCGCGCCTGGAATCGACTTTGTTGCTTTGGCTGCCGCGCCCTTGGTTTAATACCATCCAGCAGTCTGTACCTGAATTTTGGCGCTGGCATACGGGCGTCTTTGAGTTTGAAGGTGAGCCGACCCCTGTACCTCCGGCAAGGATGCAAAGCCCAGAAGCATCTCACGCCCCCGTGAAAGTTGCCGCGCCTGCCAAGGAAAGCTTACAGGTTGTTCAAAAGCCTGTCTCCCCGAAGACAACAGCAGCCAATCAAGAAAAACCACTTCAGCAAGATTCACCACCCAGCGTGGTGCCCAACGGGAAGTCAGCCTCCCCAACCAACGGTTCCTCTTCAACTTTATTGCCTGCTGAAACTCCTACTGCTGCTGACTCGCAACTCGATGAGTCCAGCCAGGATGTAGAAACAACTGAACCGATTTCTCCTCAATCCCAAGCTGATGTTTACCTGCAACTAGGGAATCACTACCGCTACATCATTGAACAGGGCGATGTCTCGGCAGAGAACTTGATGCTGGCAATCCAGGCTTACGAGCAGGCGCTGCAATGGCTGGATGCTGATTTGGCGGTGGTATCAGATATCTTGAACGATCTGGGCAACCTCTACTGGATGATCTCTCGCCTTCCGAGTAGTGGAGAGCAGGCACTACCTTATCTGGAGCAAGGGATTCAAGCCTATCAGATAGCTTTGTCGCGACTAACGGCGGAAAATGCCCCGCAAACCTTCGCAATGATTCAAAACAACCTAGGAGCCGCCTATGGGGATTTAGCTCGCTACAAAGACCCTGTGGAGAGCTTACAGCTATCTATTCGGGCTTATACAGAAGCCTTGCGTTATCGCTCAGCAGAAACGGAACCCCTCAAGTATGCCTCCACGCAGAATAACTTAGGCACAGCCCATTGGCATCTGGCACAGCAACACGCACCCGTTCAGAATTTACGTGCGGCGATCGCGTCTTATACAGAAGCCCTGGCTCAGTACGACTGCACCAAAGAACCGCTCAACTGGGCAATGATTCAAAACAACATCGGGACGGCATACTGGAATCTGGCTCAGTACGAACAACCTGAAAAGTGGTTGCAACTGGCGATCGCTACCTACACGGATGCCTTGAAATATCGCACTCCCGAAGCGACTCCTGCCGCCTGTGCCGCTACGCAGAATAACTTAGGAACGGCATACTGGCATCTTGCCGACCGCTTCCCCGACGAACCACAGCCAAGGGCAGAATATTTACAGCTATCCATTGGCATCTATGAAAAAGCACTAGCGATCGCGCACCAACTCCGCAGCCAAACCCCACCTGTTGCCGTCAACTTTGATGTTTTCGCCACCCACAATAATCTCGGATTAGCCTACTATCAGCTAGCAACTGAGCCACGATTTTCTCTCCCCCAAGGCACAAAATCTGCTCACCTTGAAGCCGCACTGCACCAGCATTTGCAGGCATTGCAAGGTTCTGTTGGCAAAACAGACAGCTATCAAAGCGCCCTCAGTTACATCGTCAAAACAATCCGTGCCTTCTATCACGAATGCGGCATGCCAGGACAAAATCTCGCCCTTTCCAAAATTCCTGGTCAACTGTTACCAGAGATTTTACCCAGGCTGTGAGGACAGAGTGCTGAGTGCTGAGTCGGGGAGGAAGGGTGAAGTATGAAGGGTGAAGTATGAAGTATGAAATAGGCGATTGGAGTGATGGCTAATCGTCGTCAATTTTTCTCTCCCCTGCTCCCCCTTTCCCTTCAACAAGAGGGGAGTATGTCAAAATAAGATTAAAAAGTAATGCTCAAGCGTTTTTTGGTACATTCAGACTTGAGCTATATGAAAACTTTTTCTTTTAACTCCTTAAGAACTAAAAATTAAGAACTTTTCGTAGTCCCTAACCCCTACCTCTCAGTTGCGTGAACGTTCCCTCAACCTTTTCCCAGACTGATCTAAGTACTCTCTTTCCGTTTGAGCTAGATCCTTTTCAAAAACAAGCGATCGCTGCCTTGAATGCGGATCGTTCTGTGGTGGTTTGTGCGCCTACGGGTTCTGGGAAAACCTTGCTTGGAGAATACGTCATTTATCGCGCTTTGGCACAAGGTGGGCGAGTCTTTTACACCACCCCCCTGAAAGCGTTATCGAACCAAAAGTTGCGTGACTTTCGCCAACTGTTTGGGATGGAAAATGTGGGGTTACTCACGGGGGATATTTCGATTAACCGGGATGCTTCGGTGGTGGTGATGACCACGGAAATCTTCCGCAATATGCTTTACGGGACGCCGATTGGGGAAGTTGGGACTTCGTTGATTGGGGTTGAAGCGGTGGTGCTGGATGAGTGTCACTATATGAATGACCGACAGCGAGGGACGGTTTGGGAAGAATCGATCATTTATTGCCCGCCAGAAGTCCAGCTTTTGGCACTTTCTGCAACCATTGCTAATAGCGGTCAGCTTACGGATTGGCTAAATCTGGTGCATGGCTCAACGGAGCTGATTTACTCAAATTTTCGACCTGTACCGTTACAGTTTTACTTTGGCAACACTAGGGGATTGTTTCCCTTACTGGATAAAGAGCAGGAAAAAATTAACCCTCGTCTTGTTCCCAACAAGCGCAAGGGAGGTAAGAAACCAAGCGGGCGTCCCGAAAGCCCGGAGATTACCTTCGTTGTCACTCAACTGCAACAGCGGGATATGCTTCCGGCGATTTACTTTATCTTCAGTCGTCGGGGTTGCGATCGCGCGGTGACAGAGATGGAGTCTCTGTCGCTGGTGAATGAGGAGGAAACGCGATCGCTGAAAACCATCATTGATAAATTTTTGGCGAAAAATCCGGAAGCAGGGCGTGCGGGACAGATCGAACCCCTGTATCGCGGTATTGCAGCTCATCATGCCGGAATTTTACCTGCTTGGAAGGGATTGGTAGAAGAACTGTTTCAGATGGGCTTGGTGAAGGTGGTGTTTGCCACAGAAACCTTGGCGGCGGGGATCAATATGCCAGCGCGAACCACGGTCATTTCCACCCTTTCCAAGCGGACTGACCGGGGACACCGCCTGTTAACGCCCTCGGAATTTTTGCAAATGGCAGGTCGTGCTGGACGACGGGGGATGGATGCGACGGGTTATGTTGTGACGTTGCAGACTCCTTTTGAAGGGGCAAAGGAAGGGGCGTACCTGGCAACAACAGAACCCGATCCATTAGTTAGCCAGTTTACCCCCAGCTACGGTATGGTGCTGAACTTGCTGCAAACTCACACCCTCTCAGAAGCGAAAGATTTGGTCGAACGCAGCTTTGCTCAATATCTGGCGACGCTGTACCTAAAACCGCAGCAACTGGCGATTACTGAGCTGACGACGGAACTGACGAGACTAGATATTCAACTGGCTCCGATAAACCGGGACGCGATCGCCAGTTACGAAAAACTTAAAGAGCGCCTCAAAGAAGAACGCCGACTGCTCAAGACGCTGCAAACTCAAGCAGATGAGACGCGGATAAATGAAGTGGCTCAGATGCTACCAGATGTGACGGAGGGAGAAATTCTCTGTCTCAAGGGCAAGTATGTATCTGTCCCTTCGCCAGTGGCGACGATGTTGGTCAAAAAAGAAAAGGGACGGGGTCAGTCGCCTTATCTAGTCTGCGTGAGCGCCGAAAATCGTTGGTATGTCGCCACAACAGCGGATGTAGTAGGCTTGCAGGGTCACTTAAATGTGCCAAACCTAGGGGCGGTGCAGCCACCAGGGGAACTGATGCTCAGACCCGGTCAAGTCCGACGAGGGACAGAAGAGACGCAGGCGATCGCCTCTTTGGTACCTGCTACCACAAAACTCCCGGTAGCTCCAGAAGTAGTCGCGCAGCAGGAAGTAGTCGATCGAGTCAAAGCCGAACTCGAAGCTCATCCCCTCAAGCAGTTTGGCAATCCCAGCACCTTACTAAAACGCCAAAGACGACGCCTCGCTCTGCTAGAAGAAATCAACGAACGTCAAGCGGAGTTTCGAGAGCACTCTAGTCAAAATTGGCAAGAATTCCTGAATTTAATCGAAATTCTTCGAGCCTTTGGCTGTCTGGAGGATCTCACCCCCACCCCCCTAGGACAAGCCGCAGCAGCGTTGCGGGGAGACAACGAATTGTGGCTGGGTTTAGCCTTTATGTCTGGAGAATTGGACTTGTTAGACCCCCACCACCTGGCCGCGACGGCTTGCGCTTTAGTAACGGAAACCCCTCGACCAGATAGTTGGACAAACTACGCTCCTAGCAATAGTGTTTTGGAAGCTTTGTCGGCATTAAAAAGCACGCGGCGACAACTGTTTCAGGTGCAACGTCGCTATCAGGTTGCTCTCCCAGTCTGGCTAGAGACTGATTTGATTGGGATAGTTGAACAGTGGGCGTTGGGCGTTGAGTGGACAGAACTCTGTGAAAACACCAGTTTAGACGAAGGCGATATCGTCCGGATGCTGCGGCGAACGGTAGATATTCTTTCGCAAATTCCCTACATACCAAATGTCACAAAAAACTTACACAACAATACTCTGCGTGCGATTCAGCTCATCGATCGTTTCCCGGTGAATGAAAGTGTTAGCTGATTTGAGATACTAATCCCCGGTGTTCCTCGGTGGTTTCTTTGGGGAGTTCCGGGCTGGGGCGATCGCAAAATAGATACTGATTCACCAAAAAGCCGAAAACCGACCTCACTTCTAACTGTTGTGCTATATGGGGTTTGACAATCTCTTGGTGCGCTGCGGGTAATAGGCTCCAATGCAGCGTTGGTTTGAGATGATGAATCGTGTGGTAGCCGTTGTTAAAGAAAAACCAGTTAGCCAAGGCTCCAGTGAAGTTGCGGGAGTTGTTAAACCGAGAGGTAGGATCGCAACTTTCGTGTTGAATCAAATTGACGCCCAGCATCAAAAAAATACCGATTATCCAAGGTATACCGACAAACATTAACGCCTTGAAGGGAGCGATCGCTAACAGCAATACTACAAAAATTTTTAAAGCCAGCTTTTCTACAGGTAAGCTTTGCTCTAGGTACGACGGTAAACTGGGGACATTGTCTCTGCAAGTTCCTCCAGCCGCATTCTTCAGCATTCTGCCAACATACCGATACAGGCGCACCAACCCAATCCCGCTCCCCGCAAGTTCTGGGCGACTCCAATCTTCAGCACCACCGTGACTAGCATGATGATTGTAGTTGTGAGGAATGACGATTTGAGTAGCGGTATGTCCCATCGCCGGAGTCAGCACAATGTTAAAAAGCTGATTTGTCCAACGTTGCTGGAACATGGCGTGATGCATATGGTTGTGTGTAATCACCCCTACACAAAAGCAAAACAAACTGCTCAGCAATATCCAAAAACAAGCAAAAATTAGTGGAATCTGCCAAAACAAGGGCAATAGCAACAAACTATAAGTAATCGCGACAAACGCGATCGCACGCCAATCAGAGGCGTATTTTAGCCTTAGTATCATTAAATTAGGAAGCAAGAATGCTTTAACTTATCCTTAGGCATCCATCTTCTAAACTGCACAATGAGATTAGTTAAGTTGCAGTTGCACTTGTCTTAGTGTCACATCAGTCTTAACGGGCAAAATGTAATTTACAACGACCTTGTGAAACTAAGTTCAGCACCATTCATTGCAGAAACGGAATACCAATGAAGGTCACAGTCAATGATTATCTGATGCGATGGAATTCCAAATAAGCCATAGACTTCGGCTTTGCCTTCGTAAGGATAGCGACAAGCTACAGGTAACTTCTTACTATTGCTAAAAGTAGTCTTTATAGGCTTCAATTCCACGATTTTTACGCCCGTACAAGTCAAGGCTGCTAGTTGCGAACAGAGTCCATGCCCAATCATCCAAAGCACTTGCTCAGCATACTCGACGGCTTGAGATTCTCCGCCAGCAAGCTTTTCAATATCATTTTGAATGAAGAAGCGCGGCACTATCCGAGCAAGAATGGAGAAAATTACTAAGCCTATAATAAAAAACTTGATAGAGAATTTAAATGGCGTCATCTACTATAGACCGTTTATACCACTTCTTAATGATAACGTGAGTTTCAGATAGGGTTTGATACGTTTCAGCGTACTCCCCTTTTCTTATCCAGAACTCACGTTACCTAGGCTTCATTCTCCCGATATTTGAAAAAATACCGTCCTTGTCCTAGGGCCATCCAACTCAAAAAATAGAACAGATTGATAAGTTCCTAACATCATTTTTCCCTCCACAAGCGGGATCACTTCACTGCTACTCAGCATCATCGCCATGAGGTGAGCATGAGCATTCATCGGTTCATCCTCAGGAATATCACCTCTTAAGTGAAGGTCGTTATGTAGATAGGGTTCAGATTCAGGTGCTAATTTTCTTAAATATATCTTGACATCTTCTAACAACCTTTCTTCATTTTCATTAATTGTCAAAGCTGTAGTTGTGTGTCGAGAAAATACTAAAACTTGTCCATTTTTAATGGAGGTTGAGGCAATAAGTTCTTTAAGTTGAGGAGTAATGTTATAAATACCAATTCCTTTGTCAGTTTTTACCTCAATTACCTGATTAATAATCGGCATTCCTTCACCTACTAAATTACTTGCTTAGGGCACTGACATAACAGGGCGTCATCAGTCTAAGGAAGTGTCTACTACAAACCCAGAAATCAGTGCCATTCTGTTTAAAATACTTTCCCTCAATTATCCCCATTTAAAATCATTTGCAAACCCCCGACTAATCGCTCAATGCCTTCTGCTGCTGTATCTTTTTGCAAGGCACCGTAAGCAACTCGTAGATAGCATCCATTCTCCATCCCAAAGGTTGTACCAGGCATCACGGCTACCTGATGTTCGCAGATTAATTGCTTCACCAACTCAAACGCATCAAGTTGGGTATGAACCTTCAAGAAAAGATAGAATGCACCATCAGCAGGCGCAACTGTACACACATCTAGGCGCTTCAAGCTGTCTAGAAACAACTGTCGCACAGACGCGATCGCCTCAATCTTCTGTTTGCAGTAGTCCCTTCCTGCTTGCAATGCCCCTAAAGCCGCATACTGGGAGACGACTGGAGGACAAATCAAAATCGTATCCTGAATTTTCTTGATCGCACCCAGCAAGTGTTCCGGGATCACCATATACCCGATGCGCCAACTGGCAAAGCCATAGGCTTTGGAAAGGGAATAAAGGGAAATGGTATGGGCGCTACTTCCGGAAAACGCTCCTGGCGAAATGTGCTTTGCTCCGTTGTAGGTAAAGTACTCATACGCCTCATCGCTAATATGATAAATTCCGCGATCGCCACAAATTTGATTGACTTCCCGCAAGGCGTCCTCTGAATACACTACCCCCGTGGGATTATTGGGGGAAATCGTCACCACGGCTCGTGTTTTTTCCGTAATCGCTTGGGCGATCGCTTCAGGACGTAGCTGGTAGTTTTCATCAGTTTCTACGATCACTGGGCGACAACTTGCCATCGCGATCGCCATTTCGTGGTTGAAATAATAAGGCGTCTGAATAATAATCTCGTCACCGGGAGAGGTAATAGCGAGAATCGCATTCACAAACCCCATATTGCTACCTGCGGTGACGACAACGCAGTTTTGCCGATTGATCTCAATGCCGTTATCCGTTTGCAGTTTTGCCTCAATTGCCTCTAGCAAGGGGGAAATCCCCTGGACGGATTGATATTTGTGATTTTCTGCATCAGCGAGGAATTTTTGCAAAAACGCGATCGCCTCTGGTGGTGGAGCGTAATAAACAATCCCTTGTCCCAAAGAAACCGCTTCAGGGTGGCGACGAATCAGTTCGCCAACAATGGGAATCAGCGGCGACTGCACCGCCTGCATACGAGAAGTTAGAGTTGACATCGGCTAACAAGTGAAGAATGAAGGTCTCGACCGAACGGATGAAGTATAAAGGATGAAAAGTTTACTCGCTACGGCTTAAGGTTTACTAAAAGTGAAAATTGAGCAGAAAATTTCCTCCTTAATACCTCATCCTGGCTGTAGCTTCAGACTATACTGAATCTGAAAGCAGGCGACAACCCTAGGCGTGAGCTGCTGTTATTGCTCAAAAAGTCCCGAATACAGGACGAAATGTATTAATCGATACTTAGATCAAAATTGAATATCTGCGGTTGAATGTAAGTAAGAGCAATAAACGTTTAGATAAGTAAAGTTTTCCCCAAAACTTCTGTTTTCAGCTTGAGGGAAACGGTATTTTCAGTAATCGATAAGTGGACGATAGGAATACCAGTGTCACTTTTCATTGACAACGATTGTAAAACCGACGATCAGCAGCAACTGCGTAATGCCATTGTTGTCGCACTGCTGGTTGTAGTATTTATTACCGCTGCTGGAGTAATTATTTTTTGGGAACGCCAGGTTCAACCTCTGGACTTGGCTTTGCTTTTCGGGATGTATACCCTGAATATCTTTGGCATCGGTTTGGGATATCATCGACTGTTTAGCCATGCTGCTTTTCAGACGAGAGCATGGCTGCGGGCATTACTGGCGATCGCTGCCTGCATGACCTTCCAGGGAACCGTTACCAGCTGGGTGAGCCACCATCGCGCTCATCACCGTTATGCAGACAAAGACGGAGACGTTCATTCTCCCAATCTGCACGGCAAAGGATTTTGGGGAAAAATTTTAGGACTGTGGCACGTCCATCTCGGCTGGCTTAATAAAGTCAATTGGACGCCCCCCTTCCCTTACGTCTCTGACCTCCTTAGCGATCGCGTTGTGCAAACCGTCGATCGCCTCTACTTTCTCTGGGTAATACTTTCCCTGCTAATCCCTACTATTGTTGGGGGAACCTTAACCCATTCCTGGGAAGGAGCACTCAGAGGCTTTCTCTGGGGGGGGATCATCCGGATTGTTCTCGTTCATCAAGTCACCTACAGTGTCAACTCCATTTGTCACCTTTGGGGAAAACGCCGATTTGCTACTGATGATCAGAGTACCAACAGCCTGCTACTTGCCTTGATTAGCTTCGGAGAAGGATGGCATCACAACCACCATGCTTTCCCGAATTCCGCCAAAGCGGGGCTAATGTGGTGGGAAATTGACCTGAGTTGGCTCTGCATCATGGCTTTAGAGCGTTTAGGGCTAGTTTGGAATGTCAAAGCTCCCACCCAAAAACAAATTGAACTCAAAAGAAGCTAGGGCGGTTAATTTAGAACCTTATAGCAACTAAAAGGTTGTAAAATTCGCTGATTCTCTCTATTCTGGGTTCTCTGTCTCTGTTGTGGTTCGTTTCGCACACTGGATTAACTATGTCCTACTCCACTCTTCCTCCCAGCATCAAAGCCGTCTTGAGTGAAATGTTGTCTCCCCTTCCCCTAAAACTGAGCATTGATTGCTGGGGAAAAGACCAACTGGCGATTAATCACACCCTTGATGACCTCCCCCAAATCCAGTTGCGAATTCACCATCCTGGTGTCATCCGAACGCTATTTCTGAGTCAAGACCCCTTTGTCCTCGCTGAAGCATACCTGCAAAATTTTTTAGACTTCACCGGGGAAATCGAGGACGTGATGTGCTTAGATAAGCTCTCCCTGTCTCACCTAAAACGCTCTCTGCTTGTTAAAGCCTGGTTAGAAGCGATCGCCTTACCCCGTTTACCCCTCTCCCTGCAAGCGCAAACCCCCTGGCAAAAACTAACCGCTCGGACTCGCGATCGTGATTTAGCCGTGATCGAGCATCACTACAACATTGGGAACGACTTTTACCGCCTCTGGCTCGATCCCAATTGCGTCTACTCTTGCGCTCACTTTGAACATGAGAAAATGAGCCTCCAAGCCGCTCAGGAGGCAAAACTCGACCTGATTTGCCAAAAGCTACAATTAAAACCCGGTGACTATTTATTAGATATTGGCTGCGGTTGGGGAGGCTTATTATGCTGGGCTGCAACCCATTACGGCGTCAAAGCTCACGGTATTACCCTCAGCAAAGAACAGCTTGCTTTTAATCAACAACTCATTGCATCCAAAGGTTTAGAGCAACAACTAACTGTCCAGCTTTTAGACTATCGAGACATCCCCCAAAAACCAACCTTTGACAAAATTGTCTCAATCGGTATGGTTGAGCACGTTGGGGTGAAAAATTATCCTATATATTTTCAACGAGCTTTATCAGCACTGAAACCTGAAGGGCTGTTTCTCAACCACGGCATTACCGCCTCAGAAGCCTGGAACGGTTCAACCCTGAACGAGCGCTTTATTCAGCGTTACATCTTTCCAGATGTAGAAGCCTCGCGGCTATTTACGATCTTGCAAGGCGCAGAAGAAGAAGGATTTGAAATTGTCGATGTGGATGCGTGGCGAGTTCACTACGGTAAAACATTACGGTGCTGGGCGGACAATCTCAATGAAAATCTGGAGCAGGCTATAGCACTGATCGGAGAACGAAGAGTGCGAATTTGGCAGATTTATTTTATTGGTTGCGCTCTTGCTTTTGAACAGAACCAAATGGGTATCTACCAAGTCTTACATCGACGCCGAGCCGATAGAACCTGGAATCTTCCCCTCACCCGTAAAAATTGGGTATGCTAATCAGTCAACCTATCATGACATTCATTAATTTATAAAAACCGTACTTTTTTCTGTTCAAATCAACCATGGTATTTACTATTCCTGGCTACACACTTGTAGCCAAAATCAACGAATCTATTCATACTACTGTTTATCGAGGATACGATAATCAAACTCAAAAATCTGTCATTATTAAAACGCTTCGGAACGAGTATCCAGGCTTAACGGAACTTGCCAAATTTCAACAGCAATATGAACTGGTTAAAAACTTAGATATTCCTGGAATTATCAAAGTATTAGACCTAATAAATTATCAAAACTCTTTAGCTCTAATCATAGAAGATATTGGTGGTGAGTCCCTTAACTATATTCTGAAAAATCAGCCTATCCCCCTAGAAGAATTTTTGCGACTTGCACTCCAGATTACTGAAACCCTGGGGCAAATTCACCAAAATAATATTATTCATAAAGACATTAAGCCCAAAAACATCATTATCAACTCAGAGGGATTAGTAAAAGTTACCGACTTTAGCATCGCCTCTCGTTTATCAAGAGAAAACCCCATTATCCGCAATCCTAACTTCCTTCAAGGCACCCTTGCCTATATGTCACCAGAGCAAACGGGGCGAATGAATCGAGCAATCGACTACCGCACCGACTTTTATTCCCTCGGTATCACCTTCTACGAAATGCTCACCGGAGAAGTGCCATTTCAGTCTAACGATCCGATGGAATTGGTTCACTGTCATATTGCTAAACAACCCATACCCCTCCAGAATTTAATTCCAGTTCCGCAGGTGGTATCTGACATTGTCACAAAACTACTGGCAAAAAATGCAGAAGACCGCTATCAGAGTGCTTTTGGGATCAAAGCTGACCTAGAAGCCTGTTTTACCCAATTACAAACAACGGGAAAGGTTGAAAGCTTTTCCCTGGCTAGACAAGATATCTCTGACAAATTTCAGATTCCGCAAAAACTTTATGGGCGAGACGCCGCCGTTAACTCTCTAATCGCTGCTGTTGAACGAGTTAGCCTTGGCTCAACCGAAATGGTGCTAGTTTCTGGTTTTTCCGGGATTGGCAAGTCGGCTTTGGTAAATGAAATTCAAAAGCCTGCTGTCAGAAAAAACAGTTACTTTATCTGGGGGAAGTTTGAGCATCTTAAGCGCAATATTCCTTACAATTCGCTGATCCAAGCTTTTCGAGAATTAGTACAACAACTCCTCACAGAAAGCGAAAAACAAATCGCGACCAAAAAAGCCCAGCTATTAGAAGCTCTTGGCACGAACGCCCAGATAATTGTCAATGTTATTCCTGAAATTGAATTAATAATCGGCAAACAACAACCTGTACCAGAACTGGGAATAACAGAATCACAGAACCGATTTAATTTAGTCTTTCAAAAATTTATTAACGTTTTTACCACGAAAGAACATCCCTTCATTCTATTTTTAGACGATTTACAATGGGCAGACTCTGCCTCACTGAAATTAATTGAGCTGTTGATGACAGACTCAGAACGACATTATTTATTAATGATTGGGACTTATCGTAAAAATGAAGTAAGTGCGGCTCATCCTTTAACTTTAATTTTAGAAGAAATTAAAAAAACTAACTGCATATTTAATAATATTGTTTTAGATCCCTTGACAATTGAGGACATCAATTGTCTGATCGCTGACACCCTGAAATGTGACCAGGAAAAAGCGATGCCCCTGGCTGAGTTGGTTTTAGATAAAACAAAAGGAAATCCTTTTTTCTTAACTCAGTTTTTGCAGTCGCTTTATGACGAAGAACTTTTATATTTTGATTTTGCAGCTCTTAAAGATGAGGGAGTACCGGGAGAGTGGAAATGGGATTTAGCTCAAATTCAAGATAGACAAATTACAGATAATGTTGTCGAATTAATGGTCGGCAAAATTCAAAAATTCTCACTAGAGACACAAACCGTTTTGAAGTTTGCCGCTTGTATCGGTAGCTCATTTGATGTACAAAGCCTTGCAGCTACTTTTCAAAAAACGGAAGGTGAAACTGTTAATGCCCTTTGGGAGGCTATTCAAGAGGGATTGATTATTCCTCTTAAAGATTCTTACGATTTGATTTATATTGGTAATCAAAATCTAGACTTTAATGATTTTACAATCATTTATAAATTTCTTCATGACCGTATTCAACAAGCGGCTTATTCTTTAATTCCAGAATCAAACAAGCAAAAAATCCATCTTCAGATTGGACAAAGGCTCTTAGGCAAAATTAATATTGATAATTTGGAAGACAATGTTTTTAATATTGTTAATCATATAAATTTTGGCATCTCTCTGATTATTGATCGAGACGAAAAATATAAAATTGCTAATTTAAATTTCATAGCGGGAAATAAAGCTAAATCCTCAAGCGCTTATGAATCCGCTTTAAACTACTTCAGAGCTGCTTGGCAATTATTAGCAGAAAATAGCTGGAAAAATCACTATGATTTAACCTTTAATTTGCATGTTGAACTTGCTGAGTGCGAGTATTTGGCTGCCAATTTCGATGAAGCAGATCGCTTATTTTCTAAAATCTTACTTTGTGCTAAAAGTAATCAAGACAAGGCGAAGGTTTACTGTATAAGAATGCAATTGTACACAACGAAGGGGAACTACAGAGAAGCAATTGCACAAGGAAAGAAAGGTTTAGGTTTTTTTGGTATTTATTTACCAGAAGACGTCGCAGAAATTCAAATGGCAACCCAGTTAGAAATTGGACAGGTAAAAGCAAAACTGGATAACAGGAAGATTGAGACATTAATCCAGTTGCCAGAAATGTCTGAACCGGACAAGATTGTAATAATAAAGCTTTTAGGTGAGTTGAGCGCACCTGCCTATTTTTTTAATCCGAGCTTATTCTTTCTAATCGTGTTGAAGATGGCTCTGATTTCCTTGGAGTATGGAAATTCAAGAGTTTCTTCTTTTGGTTATGTGACTCTAGGGATAATTTGGGGCGCAAGATTAGGTGAGTTTGAATCTGCTTATGAGCTGGGTAGATTAGCTGTAGCCCTTAATGAGAAATTTAATAACGTTAGTTTAAAAAGCAAGATAAATTTAGTATTTGGTGGCTTTATTAATTATTGGCGTAAACACCTAAAAACCGGCATCGAAATTTTACGAGAGGGCTATCAGCTGGGGCTAGAATGTGGTGATTTAGTCTATGCTACTTTTTGCCTGGGTGTCATTATTAGACAGTTGCTAATTTTAGGAACTCCACTAGATGAAGTTTATAAAAAGGCTTCGCAATATCTGACATTTGCTAATCAAAATAAATATAAAGATCAAACCTATTATTATATAGTCACTCAACGATTAGTTTTAAACCTAAAAGGAAAAACTAAAGATTGTTTTAGTCTGAGTGATGATGATTTTTCTGAAAGCCAGTTTGTGACGGAGTTAGAAAGAAGTAGCAACAAAAATGCTCTTCACTGGTACTACGTTACTAAAGCCAAAATTTTATATTTATTTGAAGATTATAATGCCGCTCTGGAAATGGCAATTGCCTCAGAGCAGATAAAATCGGTTTCACTGGGACAAGCGCAATTAGTAGAGCATTATTTTTACTATTCGGTTATTTTAACGGCTGTTTTTGAGAATGCTAGTGTTGAAAAAAAAGCAGAATATTGGGAAACCTTAACCCAAAATAAAGAACAGCTAAAAATTTGGACTGATAACTGTGCTGAAAACTTTCAGCATAAATATTTATTGGTAACAGCGGAGATGGCGAGAATTTCCGGGCAAAAGCAAGAGGCGATGCAATTATACGAACAAGCGATCAAATCGGCGAGGGAAAATAAGTATATTCAAAAAGAAGCGATCGCCAATGAACTAGCCGCTAAATTTTACTTAGCCGAAGGATTTGATTTAATCGCCAAAGCCTACTTTACAGAAGCCCAGTACGGTTACACAAAGTGGGGGGCGATCGCTAAAGTCAAAGCCTTAGAGGAAAAATATCCCCAGCTTGTTTCCAGCACCTTGAGCCAAGAGACAACTGAGGCTGAAACGATTGGTAGCACCTCCGTTAGCAACTCAGACGTCTTGGATGTCACAACAGTAGTCAAAGCCAATCAAGCCCTAGCGGGTGAAATAGTTTTAGATAAACTGCTGCAAAAACTAATGCAGATTGTGATTGAGAATGCTGGCGCTCAAAAAGGCTTTCTGCTTATAGAAGAATCTGACAATTTAGTCATTGCCGTTGAGGGAACTGTTGAGCAGGATGAGATAAAAATTCAACCTTTCCCGAAGGTAAAGCAAAGTCAAAAGATTTCTTCTGCCATTATTAACTATGTAAAAAGAACACGGATTCCTTTAGTTTTAGGGAATGCAGTGGAGGAAGACCACTTCCGTTTTGATCCCTATATTTTACAATACCTACCTAAATCGGTTTTATGTACTCCAATTATTAAACAAGAACAGCTAATTGGTCTGCTCTATCTTGAAAATAATTTGACTCCCAATGCTTTTACCCAAGATCGACTAAAAGTTTTGGAACTCTTATCGTCTCAAATTGCTATTTCTTTAGAAAATGCCAAACTTTATGAAAATCTAACAAGCTTAAATACAGAACTTTTACAAGAAGTTAGTACTCGCAAAAAAGCTCAAGCGCGATTGCACGAGAGTGAAGAACGCTTTCGCGCGATCGCCGAAACTTCTCCTCTCCCAGTAATGATCAGCCGCGTATCTGATGGCTCAATTGTGTATGCAAATCCAGCCTATGGCTCTACTATGGGCTTATCTGTTGAGGAGTTAGTTGGTCGCAAGACTCCAGACTTTTACTACAACCCGATAACCGATAGACCTCCGCTTCTAGAAAAGTTGGCGAGAGATGGCTCTCTTCAAAATTACGAATTACTGACAAAGAAGGCAGATGGCACCCCATTATGGATCGCTCTATCTGTGCGTCCGCTAATATTTGATAGCGAACAAACGTATCTCAGCGCCTTCACTGACATTAACGATCGCAAGCGAATCGAAGCCCTCAAAGATGAGTTTCTCGCCAACACTTCTCACGAACTCCGCACCCCGCTCAATGGCATTATTGGCATTACTGAGTCGCTGCTTGATGGTGTCACAGGCGAACTTCCCCAGAAAGCGATCGCCAATCTTTTAATGATCGTATCCAGCGCTCGTCGATTGTCAAACTTGATTAACGACATCCTAGATTTTTCCAAACTCAAACATGGAAATCTACCACTGAACATCAAGCCAGTGGGGATGCGAGAAGCCACAGAGATGGTGCTGACTCTCAGCCAGACTTCAATCAACCAGAGACCTTTACAGCTTGTTAATAAAATTGATCCAGATACTCCACCTGTTGCGGCGGATGAAGACCGAGTGCAACAGATTCTTTATAACTTGATCGGCAATGCAATTAAATTTACCGATACTGGAACTGTTGAAGTTTCGGCTGAGATTGTTAGCGATCGCCACTCACTAGCAGACGAAAAAAATCATTTAGCAATTACTGTTTCTGATACCGGAATCGGCATTCCCTCCTCGCAACTAGAAAGCATTTTTGAATCCTTTGAACAAGTCGATGGTAGTACAGGTAGAGCTTATGGAGGAACAGGACTGGGTTTAGCGATTACCAAGCAGTTAGTAGAATTGCATGGTGGGACAATTGGCGTCAAATCTACCCTTAACGTTGGTTCCCAATTTACCTTTACTTTGCCACTAGCGGCGGATGCCGAATTTACCAAAACATCTTTTTCAAGAACCCCAACCCTACAAACACTACAAGAGCCATCAAAAACACTCGCCTTAGCAATCCAAAGCCCCTCAACTCAGACAAGAGTTTTTCCCACTCTACCCAATAAAACAGCGGCGAGCAGTGAACTGACAATTTTGATTGTGGATGATGAGCCGATTAACGTGCAGGTGTTGGTTAACTATCTTTCAGAGCAAAACTATCATTTAGAACAAGCGTTCAGTGGTATGGAAGCTTTATCAATGATTGAGCAGGGACTAAAACCTGACTTGATGCTAATTGATGTGATGATGCCCCGGATGACGGGGTATGAAGTTAGCCAAAAAATCCGCGAACAGTACTCTCTTGATGAATTGCCAATTTTAATGCTAACTGCCAAAAATCAAGTCTCAGATTTGGTAGAAGCATTTAATTGTGGAGCCAATGATTATCTAGTTAAACCGATCCTCAAGAATGAACTGCTAGCGAGAATTAAACTGCATATTCAGCTAGCAAATTTAGAGGCATTACGGCAGGCAGAAGCACGAGAACGAGAAAAAGCAACTCAGTTAGAACTCGTTTTGAGCAAACTGCGACAAACTCAAGCACAGCTTATTCAATCTGAAAAGATGTCTAGTTTAGGGCAGTTAGTAGCAGGGGTGGCACACGAGATTAATAATCCCGTTACTTTCATTTATGGCAATCTTGACTATGCCGAACAATACTCTCAACAGTTGCTTCATTTGTTGAGGTTGTATCAGCAATACTATCCCGATCCTGTACCAGAGATTAAAGCAGAAGCTGAGGCAATAGAAATAGAATATATCAGCGGCGACTTACCAAAAATCATCGCTTCCATGCAGATGGGAGCCGAACGGATCAATCAAACCGTAGTTTCTCTGAAGAATTTTTCCCGGCTTGATGAGTCGCAAATGAAACGGGTAGATATTCATGAGGGAATTGATAGCACTTTGGTGATTTTGCAGGGTCAACTGAAAGGAAATAATACTCCAGAGATTAAGGTGATTAAGGAGTATGGCGACCTGCCCAAAGTAGAGTGTTATCCCGGTCAGCTCAATCAAGTATTTATGAATATTATCGCTAATGCGATTGATGCTTTAAGAGAGATACTAGTAACGGACAACGAACAATCAATACTAAATAATCAAACCCTGGCAACCCCAGTTATTAGAATTACCACCTTACTGACAGATAATAATACTGTGCAAATCCGAATTGCTGATCAGGGCCCAGGGATGAATTCGGAGGTGCTGGCGAAAATTTTTGACCCCTTCTTTACAACAAAGCCTGTGGGTTCTGGAACTGGCTTGGGGTTGAGTATCAGTTATTCAGTGGTTGTGGAGCGTCACGGGGGTCAGCTTTCTTGTCAAACTGCACCCGGAGAGGGAACGGAATTTATAGTTGAGATTCCACTCCAGCAAGGATAAAACCCCGTGTTAGAGGAGGAGCGATCGCTCCCCTTTCGTGAACTAAACAACATGCGATCGCTCACCCACTTTCATCTAGGTGAGCAATCCCCCTTGCCAACTCTATCTATCTAGCACCTAGGTACTCTGCGAGCTTCTCAGAACCGCCAATTAACTTGCCATCAACAAAGACTTGGGGCACTGTATCTGCTCCGCTGACCGCCCGCAAAGAGCGCATATTGGCATTCTTACCGACAATGATTTCTTCGTAATTTAAGCCATGCTCCTTCAGCATCTCCTTAGCACGCCCACAGAATGGGCAACCCTCTTTCGTAAATAGAGAAATAGTTTTAGGCTTTGCTGCCCCAGGGTTAATGTATTTGAGCATAGTTTCTGCATCAGAAACCTTGAAGGGATCGCCTGGCTCTTCTGGCTCAATGAACATCTTTTCAATTGTGCCATCCTTCACCAGCATGGAATAGCGCCACGAGCGCTTGCCAAAACCTAGATCCGCTTTATCAACCAGCATTCCCATCCCTTCAGAAAACCTACCATTGCCATCGGGAATCAAAGCGAGATTTTCTGCCTCTTGAGCCTTTGCCCATTCATTCATCACAAAGGTATCGTTGACGGAAATGCAGACAATGTCATCCACTCCGTTTTCTTTAAACACTGGAGCCAACTCGTTGTAGCCCGGTAGGTGAGTCGATGAACAGGTTGGCGTAAATGCACCGGGTAAAGAGAAGACAATCACCGTTTTACCTGCAAACAGGTCATCTGTGGTCACGTCCATCCATTCATTGTTATGACGAATTCGGAAGGTGACATTGGGGACTCTCTGTCCTTCTTTATTAGGCAACATGAATTTGGCTCCTCAGTTGGTTAAGTGTTACGCATTGTAATTGTAACTCTTTAAAGCGTAGTCATTATGAGTATGAAATGTCAATACAAAAAATAAAATCTGAAACTTCCGACGGAGACTGAGTTGTCTAGGAGTATCTTTGGTTTCGCTCCAGATAGGAACTTAATGCATGCCCCAACGGCTGGGACTTGACTATGGCAGTGTGTGAGGGGGGAAGGAAAGAAAATCTCATCCTATACAAGAAGCGATCGCTCTTTTCGTTGCCCAAGAGGGGAGATGCGATCGCAATTCTCTTTATGTGAAAATTTGCCTACAAAATTCAATATTTTAGAAGTTTTAATGAAGTTCTGGTTGCCGTACTTGACTGCTTCACAAATACTAGCCTTCAATAGATTTAACGTATGTTAAAAGCTACAAAGCTAGAGTGTAATTGCATAGTAGTTTCAGGAAAGAGTAAGAGGCGATCGCGTCCATTAAATCTGAGCTGATTTGTACGGTCACTAGTCAGCGTTACTAATTGTCTAAATAATTTTTATGTTTGACAAGCAAATGTTCAAAATTAACATCAAAGAAATAGAATCTGTAGCTTCTACGTTTCAAGAAACAGCATCAGGAGTTGTGTCGGCTACTCAAAGTGCAGTATCAGAAGCGTTCTCAACGACGCAAGAAGCTGCGAGTAATGTAATAATTGAGGCTCAACAGGCTTCTAGCTCAGTCGTTGGTGCTGCAACAATTGCTGTACAAGAGTCATTCAAAGTTGCTTACAACATTAAATTTGAAAACTTACCTCAAAACTTGCAACTGAAATTTGCGCGAGCTGGAGTACGCGAAGGTATTCGCAATTTTCAAGAAGCTGCTAAAGTCTATGAGACGATTCCAGCTCAAATTCGCGCTCAAGGACATGAAGCGATTCGCGAGTTTTGCAACGATAAAGATTGGAGCCATATAAAAGCCCACGTCAACGGTGGAGGAGCGGAAGCTTCAAATGGGGTCTTCGAGAACTTCCGAATCAACCGAGCTCGTGGTGGAGTTGATATGACTCCTGAAGAACTTGCAGCAGCACGTAAAGTACTTGGTGATGCAGCTTTCAAGACTAGTGTGCAGCAAGTGGCTGGAGCAGTTATTCAAGGTGCGCTGGTAGCAGCAGTTATTGAACTTGTATTCTCACTTTTGGAAAACTCGCTGTCTTTAGCTGAAGGTAAAATTACTCAAGACGAGCTAATTCGAGAGGTGGCAATTGCAACAGCAAAAGCTGGAGTTGCTGGTGGTGTAATTACAGGCATTTTGATGTCTATCTGTATGATTTTTCCACCCATTGCTGCCCTACTTGGTTACGCTGCCATCCCTCTTGCAATTGTTGGCATCGGATTCATGAGCGTTCGTGCTTGGGAAATCGTCAGCCGTGCCGATAAGCTTTTTGGAATTACTAAGGAATTAGAAAAATTTACACAGAATATTGAGCAAAAAGACTTAATATTTGACGCTATGTGATGAGCGATCGCTCTTTTCGTTGCTGAGGAGGAGCGATCGCATTCAGGCAAATCCCACTGTTGAGATTCCAGCCAGAGTTGGGAAAACGCCTCACCAACCAGTTGTCGTAGTTCTAATCTCATGATGGGAATATGCGATCGGCTGTAGTGCTATTTGTCTGAATCCTCTTCATTTAGGCACTTATCCTTTACCAAAACCTTTGGGCTTCTTCTTAGAGCCACCTTTCTTGGCTTTCTGTTTAAAATTAGGCAAGTCTGTTGCTGTGGAATTGAAGATTTGACTACGAAGCATAGCAAGACTTTCACGACAATCAACAGCATGAGGATGATCTGACATTAACAGTGGCTGATAAATTTTTAAAGCTTGCACCAATAGGGATTCAGCTTCGCTGTAGCGGCTCTGAAATAGATATAATCCTGCCATATTTTTCAGAGATTGAGCTACATCAGGATGATTCTCTCCTAGCAAATATTTTCTAAGTTCTAATGCCTTGCGATGCAAGGGTTCAGCTTCCTCATAACGGTTTTGAACGCAGTAAAGATATGCTAGGTTATTTAAGCTAGTTGCAGTATCAGGATGTTTTTCACCTAGTAGGCGAATGCGGAGTTCTAGGGATTTTTTGTAAAGAGTTTCTGCTTCAGTGTAGCGCTTCTGAGATTCGTACACATTAGCTAGACAGTTCAAACTTTGAGCTAAATTAGGATGGTTTTCACCTAGGAAGCGTTTGTTCAGTTCTAAAGCTTGTCCATACAGAGATTCAGCTTCAACATAGCGACCTTGAGATTCATAAAGTGTACCCAGATTAGTAATATTTAGAACCAGATCAGGATGATTCTCTCCCAGCAAGCGTTTTCCTAGTTCCAAAGCTTTTACGTATACAGGTTCAGCGTCATCATAACGACCCTGAGAATAATATAGAACTGCCAGAGTATTCAGGCTGGTACTCACAATGGAATGCTCCTCACCTATTAGGTGTGTGCCCAGCTCTAGAGCTTGCAGACAAAGAAATTCAGCTTCGCCATAGCGACCTTGAGCGTAGTACATATTTGCTAGGTTGTTCAGGCTCGCTACTATGTCAAGATGCTCATCTCCATATAGACGTTTGCGGAGTTCCAAAGCTTGCCTACACAGGGATTCAGCCTCGCTATAGTGACCTTGAAGGTGATAGACATTTGCCAGGTGGTTGAGGGTGGTTGCCACGTCGGGATGCTCCGCTCCAAAGCGAGCTTGAGAAACAGATAGACATTGCTCAAACCAAGGTTCTGCTTGTGCATATAAACCTTGATGTTCATAGAAGCTGCCCAAACCAATAAAGAGCCAAATTAAAAGCTCATCAATTATAAAGTCTGTTAAATCTCTATCTTTGGCTACCTCTATTACATGAGGTATTAAGGGAGCGAAGTCTTTAATCTCTTGCCAAGTGGACGATTTTGGAATTTGAACTGCCTCTGCCACTATCGTTGTTACGAACCATCCCTTAAAATCATTGACCTGAGTTGGCTGTTCTCGCTTCTCTCGAAAAAACTCTCGAATCAACTGATGTACCCGATACGTGTTCTTCCCTGTACGCTGTAATAGGTTGAAATACACTAACTCATCTCTGGCTTCTTCCAGGATATCTAGGTCAATTTCCTCTTCTTCTGAGGAGGGCATATTGCTGTAAGCCAGTTTCACCAAATCCCAAGGAATATCAGCCGAGGCAAACAAACTGAGTAAACAGCCCAAAAATTGAGCATCTTCATCTAATCGCTCCCAACTCAACTCAAAGGCGTCAGCTACCCCCAGTCGAGCAGTCATCATCGAGTCAGCTTCGAGAACCGATCTGTGCCTGAGCCGCTTTTTCTCCAGTAGAGACAGCATTGCCTTAAGCGACAAATCCGGATCGCGTTCCAGATAGCGCCCTACCAACTCCAACCCCAAAGGCAAATAGTCCAGCCATTGACAGAGTTGTTCAGCAATATCTGATTCCTGTTGAATTCGTTGAACGCCAACTAGCGACGTTAATAAATCCAGTGCTGCCTCTGGTTGCAGTTTATCGAGCGCTAGGTGTTCTACAGGTCGCCCCAACTCTTCCCGCGTTGTGATCAACACCTTAAACTGGGATGATTCCGGCGGCTTATAAGGATTTACCTGTTGCCTGTAGTTGGTGACATCATCGATAACAATCAGCCAGTCTCCCGGTTGCCAATTTCGCCAGCAGTACTTCAGTTGAGTTGGTAAATCCCAATCCTCCGGCGGGTTCAGGTTTAAGAGGCTACGCGCAAAATTAACCAGTTGAATCCCAACATCGCCATCTCTGGCATCAACCCAGCAAACACCACCTGCACCATCACCCAAACTCTGTAAATGTTGCCACGCATATTGAATCGCCAGTTCCGTTTTGCCAACGCCGCCCATGCCTACAATTGCGGCAATTGTCAGCTTATTCTGTTGTTCTGTCCCCTTGATAGGGTGAGTAGAGGGAGTCAACAACTGACGCAGCCTTTCTAGTTCGCGATCGCGCCCGAACAACTGCACTGCACCACTGGAAGGAATATTCTCGTAATAATTATCCTTGCCATCATCAACAGCACTATTTCCAGGGAAGAGAAAATTTAGAGCAGCATATCGTTGCGGCAACTCTTCCAACTTCACCCGATTTACTGGTTCCTCAATCTGAAGCGTAGTGTCGTAAATCCAGAATTCATCGAAGTTGCAGAGGACAACAAATCGAGGCTGGGGTATTAACTTGTCCCAATATTCAAAAACTTGTTGATGGTGTTTTTCAAGCTTCTCACCACGACTCTTCATTTCCAGTAGAAGCCGTGGACGCCATACTAAGTCTGCGAATTTTGTGTGCTGCCCTGGTGACTTAACCCTAAACTCCGTCTGTGCTCCCGCCTCCCTGCATCCCTTATGTCCAAAAGCTTTGAAGAGGGCTTCGTAGAAAAACTGATCTTCACCCTTTTCATCACCTTTGAGGGTATAACGAGCATAATTAACGAATTCTTTGATTTTGCCCAGCGTATCCGTCATTGCACGACTTAAGGTTTTTGTCCTGCTAGCACCAAACCACCCTAGATTCCAAACAAAGCAGCACGAGAGTAATTTTTATCGCCTACCTTCTTTCCAATCTTCCCCACATAGTAGCTGAACTAAATTCTTATCAATAATTGCTGATGTTGATTTTTGAGTGCAACCCTGTACCAGAGGTTTAGTACTTCGACGCCCAAATGGCTCTGAATCCCATCAGATATTTTCTACTCTCCCCCATCAAAAAAAGGGGAGAGACTAGTGATGGGCTTTCACTTTTCAGCCCATCTCCTACTACTGAATTGCCGCCGCAGGTGGCAACACTAACCTAGGTGATGTCCCGGTTTTTCTGTAACGATTCTGCGGCACCTCTGGGGGGGCATCCTTGAGGAGGGTTTCACGGATTAGGCGGGCGATCGCCTTTTGGGCTAAACCGTTAGCAATCTTTTGTCCCATGCGTTGTGTTTCCGGCTTGAGTAGTAACTGGGGAATAATTGGCACCAACTGCATAGGATCGAAGCCAGGAGTGTCTTTAAGGATTTCCCAAATTCGTTGAATATGCTCTGCTGTCTGCGCTGTTTCTGGCGTTCTATTGGGTGTCTCGTTAACCGCCAATCCTACGCGTTCCCGCAAGGAATAGGAGACATTGTGCAAGGTACGACGCCCCAGCAGATCAATGGCTTTGACAATTTCATCGATTAAGGGTTCGCGGATGAAAGTACCGCGTTCAGAAAACAGAAAATCCAACGTTTGATTGAGAGTCTGATTGAGGTCAAAATCCTGACCGCTGGAAGCATTGCGGAGGAGGTTCTCCAAGCGATTCCAGCGAAATTGCCCCTCCCGGAAGAGTAAGTCCCTCAGAGAAGCCCGGAGTCGGGGAGAATCGTCAGTTAAGAGTCGCTTAGCGACATAAGGATAAGCCTTACTCAGTACTTTGAACTCGGGGTCAACATTGATGGCAATCCCTTCCAAGGTCACGAGGGAGCGAATAATCAGCGCATAGTAAGCAGGTACCCGGAAGGGATACTCGTACATCAACTCTGATAGCTGGTCAGTAATGCTTTTAAAGTTCAGTTCCGCCACACTGGCACCCAAAGCATCGTTAAACACATTGCCTAGGGCAGGAATAATTGGGGTGAGGTCAGTGTCTGGGGTGAGAAAATCTAGATTTATATAGTCACGGGCTAAACCGGCGAAGTCACGATTTACTAAGTGAACCACTGCCTCAATCAATCCGTAGCGTTGATAGGGCTTGACTTCGCTCATCATGCCAAAGTCGATATAAGCCAGCTTGCCGTCCGTTGTCGCTAGCAAGTTACCCGGATGGGGATCGGCGTGGAAGAAGCCATGTTCCAACAACTGCCGCAGGGAACATTGCACCCCTACATTAATCAGGTGCCGTGCATCAATGTTTTGCTCTTTGATGGCTTCCATGTTAGTGAGTTTTGTCCCCGCCACCCATTCCATGGTGAGAACGCGACGCCCAGAATAGTCCCAGTAAATGCGGGGAACGTGGACATCTTGCAAGTGCCCGTAAAGCTCGGCGAAACGCTCGGCGTTTTGTCCCTCATGCTGGTAGTCCATCTCTTCAAAGATGCGACTGCCAAATTCGTCCATGATCGCCACTAAATCGCTTCGCACCTGCTTGAGGTTATTTTGCGTCCACTGCGACAAGCGCCGCAGGATATAAATATCGAGGGCAATTCGTCCGGCTAATCCTGGTCGTTGTACCTTCACCGCGACGGTTTCGCCTGTTTTCAGTTTGCCTTTGTAAACTTGTCCCAAAGAGGCAGCCGCCACAGGTTGGGGAGTGAGTTCCGCGTAAATCCGATCCGGGCGATCGCCTAATTCTTCTTCAATAAATTGATACGCCAGTTCGTTGGGAAACGGGGGTAACTGGTCTTGTAGTAGGGCAAGTTCTTCTAAGTAAGCGCTGGGTACTAAGTCAGGTCGGGTTGAGAGCGCCTGCCCCACCTTAATATATGCCGGGCCGAGGTTGGTCAACAGCTCCCGCAATTGAATCGCTCGTCGTCGCCTATTTTGAATGTCTCGATTTGTGAATTTGTCCCACCGTATACCCACGACAAACCAGAGAAATCGCGAGATAATCTTGATTAATCGAGCCAAAACCTCAAAGGGACGCCGCCGATAGTAGGCTTCGATCTCTACAGGGTCGTAGCGCAATGCGGCTGGCTCAGCAACGGTAGCTGCCTTAGGGGGTGCTGCTGGGAGCGGCATTGAATCTAACTCATACAGCTCGGCTACTGACTCGGCTGGCACGGGTGTAATCGGCTCCGTGACAATAACTGATGAGTCTGACCGATGAGAATTTTGAGAAACGGTTTTGGGATTCATAAATGTAAGGTTCGACGAGGGCGACTCTGTAACATATTGTAACGTCAACTCAGATTGGCACTACTTCCAATTCCGGCGGGTGCGTGCCTTGTTGATGCCATAAATCGCCCTCAACTGTAAAAATTAGGGTGTGCTGGCAATTGGCTACTAAAACTACACTTAGTTGGGATAGTCGGACGCGATCGCATTGGGTGCTGATATCATCAACACTCATCCTTTAAAAGTATTCACTGAGTCAAACAATTCTTGCCTCTTCCCTCAGTCGTGAATTTTATTCCATGCTTCTCTCTCTACGAATTAATAATTTTGCGTTAATTGACCAGTTGGAACTAGACTTCGGTGCCGGATTGAACGTTTTGACTGGCGAAACTGGTGCAGGTAAGTCGATTATCTTGGACGCAATTGATGTTGTCTTAGGTGGAAAAGCCAGCTCGCGGTTTATTCGCACGGGTAGCCAACGGGCAATGGTGGAAGCGACATTTCGTGGCGATCCGGCATTGCTGGCGTGGTTGAGCGAACAGGAAATTGAACGGCTAGATGAAGAATCAGTGGTTTGCAGTCGCGAGTTGGCAATTGGACAAAGCAGTTTGCGATCGCGATCCCGTGTCAATGGCGTCTTAGTCAATCGGCAACTGCTGGAGCAATTGCGCGATCGCTTAGTAGAAATCACCGCCCAAGGTCAAACGGTGCAACTCATGGCTCCCGCCCTCCAACGCGGTCTGATCGACCTCTACGGGGGCACTGCCACACTCCAGCAGCGAGAACAGGTCGCCGCCGCTTATCTCACCAGCCAAGAAGCCCTCAACACCCTAGAGAAGCGACGTCAGTCCGAGAAACAACGCTGGCAACGGCTGGATTTACTAGAGTATCAAGCCAAGGAACTCGGAACCATCCAGCTCACCGATGCCGACGAGTTAGAACAACTAGAACACGAACGCCAGCGCCTCAGCCACGTTGTAGATTTACAGCAACTTTCCTACAAGGTCTATCAGGGACTTTACCAAAATGATCAGGGTGGTACCGCCTGTGCTGACTTGTTAGGAGATGCGGAAGCCACCTTAAGCGATATGGTGCGCTATGACGATCAGTTGCAGCCCTTACTAGACTTGGTAAATGCCGCCCTTGCCCAGGTGGTAGAAGCCAGTCATCAAATTAATACCTACGGCGATGGCTTGGAAACCGATCCCGAACGGTTGCAAGAAGTGGAGGAGCGCATTGTTGCCCTTAAGCAAATTTGTCGCAAATATGGGCCAACCTTAGCCGAAGCGATCGCCTATTACCAACAAGTGCAAGCAGAACTAGCCCAACTGCAAGGTGCGGGTGAATCCTTGGAGGATTTGGAAAAACAATACCAAGTTTGTCTAGAAACCTTGACAAAAACCTGTCAGGAACTGACGACATTGCGGCAACAGGCGGCAGCAAAACTAGAATCGCATCTCGTTGGGGAACTCAAACCCCTAGCCATGGAAAAGGTGCAGTTTCAGGTGCAAATTACCCCGATTCAGCCCACAGCGACAGGAGCCGATCAAGTCACCTTTTACTTTAGTCCCAACCCTGGCGAACCCTTGCAACCCCTTGCTGCCACCGCATCGGGCGGGGAAATGAGCCGATTTCTACTTGCCCTCAAAGCCTCTTTTTCCAATGCCACCGATACATTGGGAACCCTGATCTTTGATGAAATTGATGTAGGAGTTTCTGGACGAGTTGCCCAGGCGATCGCCCTAAAACTCCATCACCTGAGTTTCCAACACCAAGTCTTGTGCGTCACTCACCAGCCGTTGATTGCCGCCATGGCAGACCGACACTTCCGCGTTGATAAACAAGTGATCGACCAAATTCCCGTACCCACAACCACAAAAAGCCCTACCAAAGGCAACGACAAAACTGACCCACAGGAGCCAATAAATCCCGACCGCCTCACCCGATGGGACGGACAAAGCCCCACCCAGCAAGAAACAGAAACCTTAGCAATCGATTCACCACTGCTTGAAACCCGGACAGTCGTCCGAGTAAGACTCTTAGACACGCATCTGACTCGTCGAGAAGAAATCGCCCAACTAGCGGGGGGACACTCTGCCACAGAAGCGATCGCCTTTGCGGAATCGCTCCTCACCCAAGCCGCAAATCAGCGTCAAAACTAGAATCTAGGGGATGTTCGGGAAAACCCTTTCCCCTGCCTCCCCACTCCCAGCATTTAACGCGTTTGCAGCCCTTCAAGACTTTGTTAAGGTAGTGTCGGGCTAAGTCCAACGAGTAAACTGAGAACAACAGTGGCATTTGCTCACTAGGCACAACAAATCATCGTTAAATTTGTAAGATGTTTAGGAGAGCAAAGAACGTAATCCCATCCCCATCCTCAGAGAATGAGATATGACAGCTGCATCTCCAAAACGTTCTGCCTTCGATCATCGTGAAACGACAATTGATGTCGTCGTTGAAACTGAAACTACAAGCGTGCCTCAACCAAATTCCTCAACTGGCGGTGCCTTAACAACGACGAAGGGCACTTTTTCTGCCTTTTTAGCACCCCTGACAAAAGACACCTTCAGACGAGTAGTCTCAGATGTAGAAGGCAAGCTCAAAGTTGTCAATCAAACCCTATCAATCCTAGACAATGTCCTTGAAAGTCAGGGGTTTGATGCGATCTTAGATGAGATGCTGCGTTCCATCACCCTCAAAACTGGGGAATTGCTAGGAGCTGACCGCACAACCATCTATTTACTAGATGAAGAAAAAAACGAGCTATGGTCAATTGTTGCCAAAGGCAACGACGGCGCTCCCTTAGAGATTCGGATTCCTGTTGGTAAAGGAATTGCCGGAGAAGTCGCAGCAAGCAAAGACGCGATACATATTGACTACGATTTCTATGATGATCCGCGCTCATTTGCCGCCAAAGAATTTGATAAAAAAAATGGGTATCGCACCTACACAATGCTGGCGCTACCTCTGTTAAATGACAGCCAGGAATTAGTAGCAGTTGTCCAATTAATTAACAAACTCAAATCTCCTCACGACCCCGAATTTCCCTTAGGGGAAAAGATTGATCAAAACGGCTTTACCGAAGTAGACCGCCAGCTATTTGAAGAGTTTGCCCCTTCTATTCGCCTGATTCTAGAGTCGTCGCGCTCTTTTTATAAAGCCACTCAAAGACAGCGAGCGGCGAGTGCTCTGATGTCTGCGACTCGCTCCTTGAGTCAAGCGGGATTGGATTTGGAAGACACCTTGAAAAAGGTGATGGATGAAGCACAGCAACTGATGAATGCAGACCGCAGTACGCTATGGCTGCTAGACAGTGCCTCAGGTCAGTTGTGGACTAAGATTCCGATCGCGGGAGAGATGAAGGAATTTCGGATTCCTATGGATGCAGGCTTCGCAGGTCAGGTGGCGACAACCGGGGAACCGCTGATTATCCCCTTTGATTTGTACAACCATCCCAATTCGGAAACCTCCAAAGAAACCGATCAAAAGACCCACTATCGTACCTGTAGCATGTTGTGTATGCCCGTCTTCAATGGAGATGGGGAGTTAATTGGAGTAACCCAATTAATTAATAAGAAAAAACAAGGAGATTTTCCCGAATACAATCCCAAAGATTGGCCGAAGGCACCGGAGTGCTGGAATGCGAGTTTTAATCGCAACGACCAAGAGTTTATGCAGGCGTTTAATATCCAAGCGGGTGTTGCGCTGCAAAATGCTCAACTGTTTGCCACAGTGAAACAACAAGAGCAAATGCAACGCGATATGCTGCGGAGCTTGAGTAATGGCGTCATCTCGATTGACAACACCGGGAAAGTGATTGCCGCTAATGAAAAGGCGAAACAGTTGGTGGGGTTAAAAGCGGGGGCTTCCTTAGAGGGAGAAATGATTAGCGAGCTAGTCAAGATTAAAGAAGGTGACTTCTCCCGGTGGTTAAACGATGCTTTAGAAGCGGTTGATGATAAAGCTCGTCAGCAGTACTATCCCGACCAAACCTTACTCTCGGCGGTGGGCGTTGAGCAGCATAGTGTAAATTTGTCGGTCAACTCCATTGCCGATGCATCGGATGCGAGCAATGTCTATGGCGTATTGGTCGTCATGGACGATATCAGCGATGAGAAACGTCTCAAGAGTACGATGTATCGCTACATGACCCAGGAGTTAGCAGAAGAGTTACTGAGACTGGGGGATACCAAACTCGGAGGCGATCGCAAAGAAGTTTCAATTCTATTTTCCGATATTCGGGGCTACACCACCTTGACAGAGCAACTAGAAGCCGAAGAAGTGGTGCGTATGCTCAATGAATATTTTGAGTCAATGGTTGAAGCGGTGTTTGCTCACAAAGGCACCCTCGATAAATACATTGGCGATGCGATTATGGCGGTGTTTGGCTCACCCCTGCCCTTGAAAGACCATGCCTGGAGATCCGTGCAAACGGCATTAGACATGCGCCAACGCCTAGAAGAATTTAATCTATCTCGTCGCCAGGATCATAAACCCGCCATCCGTATCGGGATTGGGATCAACTCCGGTACGGTGATTAGTGGCAACATTGGCTCTAGTAAGCGCATGGAGTTTACAGCGATCGGCGATGATGTCAACTTGAGTTCTCGCCTAGAAGGAGCCAGTAAGCAATACGGCTGCGACATCGTTATTAGTGAAAAGACCCTTGAGCTTTGTAGTCAAACGCTCAATGCACTTAAAGGTGGGCTGAGGGTGCGCGAACTCGACAAGATTATCGTCAAGGGCAAGACTCAACCCGTGTCAATTTATGAAGTCGTGGGACTCCAGTCTGACCCCATTCCTAGCGAGAAAGAAGACGCCATCGAGCGTTACCATAAAGGTCGCCAATATTACCTGCAACGCAAGTTTCGTCAAGCCTGGAATGAGTTTGCCTTCATCGTTGAGGAAATTGATTTTACTGACAAAGCAGCAAGATTGCAGATGGAGCGGAGTCAACATTTTGTGAACAATCCCCCAACTGAGGACTGGGATGGGGTTTGGACGTTAACCCAGAAATAGACAAAAATCATCGGTGACTACTAGAGAAGGCATGATCGGGGGACTCAACGTTAGGCAGAAAATTCAACGTTTTCTCCGGGTAACGTTAATCTGTAACTGCAAGCGCTAATATCAAATCAGCCTCAATTGTTCTCAATTTTCCCTGACCTCTACCCGTATCTACTATCCAAGGGTGACAACGAGCAACAACGTTACAAATCAGATGCGATCAACCGAGGAGTGAGGAGTTGACTCAACACTCAGAACGGACTAAGTCCCGCAGCCCTAACGAACCGCAAAACACTACCTTTGAGCAAAGCCAAAGACCAGCTTTCTCTAAGAAGTTATGGTCACGCCTCAAAGGTTCAGGGGCGGCTATTTTCAGGAACCCTGCCCTCTTGACGAGTCTCGCCGTCACGGGTTTACTGCTGGGTGCCCGACAGGTAGGGATTCTAGAGCCGTTGGAGCTAGCTGCCTTTGACCAGTTGGTGCGACTGGAACCGATCCAACCTCCCGATCCGCGCATTTTGGTAGTCACCATTACTGAAGAAGACCTTCAGTCTCAAGGCAAATGGCCCCTATCTGATGCAGTATACGAGCAACTTTTATCGAAGCTAGAGCAGTATGAAGCGAAAGTTATTGGTTTAGATATTTATCGGGATTTGGTCTTGGAGCCGGGTCATGCGGATTTATCTAAGCGCTTGCAGCAGCAGTCTAATATTGTTACTGTTTGTAACTTCACAACTAACAACGATGCGGGCGTCCCTCCCCCGAAAACTGCCCCCTTACCGCAAGTTGGCTTTAGTAATATCCCAGTTGATCGAGATGCAGTAGTCCGTAAAGCGTTACTCTTTGCCGATCCTGCCCCTAATGCTGTTTGTCCTACCAGCACCTCCTTCAGCTTTCAGATAGCACAAAAATACCTGGAAGATCAGGGAATTTCTCCCCAATTAACGGAACAAGAGTATGTTCAGCTGGGGCAAGCTGTCTTCAAGCCTCTAGAAGCAAATACAGGAGGCTACCAGAAAGCGGATAGTAGAGGCTACCAAATCCTCCTCGACTATCGCTCTCCTAGCGTGATCGCCCGCACGGTCACCTTATCGGATGTATTTTCCGATCGCCTTGATCCTAGTTGGGTGAAAGACCGCATCGTCATTATTGGCTCGACGGCACAGAGTTTAAGAGATAATTTCTACACTCCCTATAGTGGGCGATCGCAACGCTACGACAAAATGCCTGGGGTCATCGTCCACGCTCAGGTAGTTAGTCACCTTCTCAGTACCGCCTTGGATGGCAAGACACCCTTTGGGTTTTGGCCAGAGTGGCTAGAAGCTCTAGGGATTTGGGGTTGGTCGCTGACTGGTGGCATCCTAGCTTTCCGACTGCGGCATCCCATTCGTCTGCTGCTCGGAGAAGTCACTGCCCTATCACTCTTATTGGGAAGCTCCTGGATACTATTTTTAAACGCGGCATGGGTACCTGTCGCTACACCACTTATAGGATTGCTCGCCTCCAGTGCGGGGGTCGTTGCTTACTTCAAATACAAAGAGCAACAAGACCACGCTGACATTGTCGAAAAAGTCAAAGAACAGGAAAGAAATCTAGCTTTATTGCAAGCTCTCTTGAAGGAGACAACGGAGGTAGCACCGGAAGCAACAGGGCTGTCAACCATTGAACAGACGGGTATGTCCTCTGATGACGCCACTGCCATTTTGACGGAAAGTCAGCAGTTGACCCTCACCAAACCCAGCTATCATCTGCTGGCTGGACGCTACAAAAGCCTAAGTGTTTTGGGTTCGGGTGGGTTTGGTCTAACTTATATGGCAGAAGATACCCAGCGACCGGGTTCCCCGACTTGTGTGATTAAGCACCTAAAACCGGCACGTCGCGACGAAAGATTTTTGCAGATTGCTAGACGTCTATTTCGTGTAGAAGCCGAAATTCTCGAAAAACTGGGCAATCATTCACAAATTCCCCATTTGCTCGCTTATTTTGAAGAAAAAAAAGAATTTTATCTAGTAGAAGAATTTGTTGACGGTCATTCCATCAGCGACGAGTTGCCCGTCGATAAGCGCTTACCGCAAGAGCAAGTCATGCAATTAGTTCAGGATGTCTTGGAAATTCTGCTGTTTATTCATAGCCACAACGTTATTCATCGCGATATCAAGCCCACTAATATGATTCGTCGTGCTAGCGATCATCGCGTTGTTTTGATTGACTTTGGAGCGGTTAAACAAATGCAACCGCAAGAATCATCGAATCCCGAAGAAGAATATACAGTCGCCGTTGGTACCCGTGGCTATGCTCCCCCAGAGCAATATGCCGGACATCCCAACTTTAGTAGCGATCTGTACGCTCTAGGCATGATTGGGATTCAAGCCCTCACAGGTATTCATCCCCAGCATCTGCCACGCATAGCGAATACAGGCGAGCTGAACTGGCGTCATCTCACGAGCGCTCAAGACAAATTTCTCGATATTCTCGAAAAGATGGTGCACTATCACTTCGCTGATAGATATCAATCCGCAACAGCGGTGTTAGAAGAGCTGCTGCGGATTTAGAACTTAGCGAAGCGAATTTTGTTTGTTTGATGGAGTGTTAGGGAGCCGGGGAAAATAGACTCCTATCACCCCATCTCCTGATCTCCAGTTATGCCCAGAGAACCAAACCGGGTTCGTAGAGACTGGAGAGATTTTTGTGTTTGGGTAACACACGCAAAGAGAGTCCCTGTAAGCCACTGGTGTTGTAGATAATATCCGCCGTGTAAATACAGTGAGAGCTGTCCTCCCCTTGGTATTCCATCACGACGGGGATACCGTTAACAATTTGTCCATCAGCGTTGACGGCTCCTTGGTAGAGTTCTACCTGGATGTCATCGGGGCTGAGTCCAGCGAGGTTAATGCGAGTTTTGACAGAAACAGATTGGTTAACTTTCAACTCGTCAGAAGCCGCGATATCCACCGCTTCGATTTTGATGTCGAACCAATGCTCGAACAACTGCCGCTTCCAATGGGCTAGTGCCTTAGCCGGTGCGTAGTTATCGCTAGTCATGATGGCGTAGCGATCGCTAGTTGGGAAATACCCCCGCACGGCATAGTCCCGCAGCATCCGTGAGGTATTGAAATATGGACAGTTAAGTTGAATTGCCGCCTTCATCTTTGCCACCCAGCCACGAGGAATTCCTTCCCCATCACGGCTGTAGAACAAGGGGACAAGTTCCTGCTCCAACAAATCGTACAGAGCATTTGCTTCTACCTGGTCTTGGTAATCTTTATCTTCATAAATTTCACCATTTCCAACGGCCCAGCCAGTGCGAACATAATCCGCCTCATCCCACCAGCCATCGAGGACGCTCAAATTTGGCAGCCCATTCATCGCTCCCTTCATCCCAGAAGTGCCTGAGGCTTCTCGTGGACGGCGGGGCGTGTTCAGCCAAACATCACAGCCTGCAACCATCAACCGCGCCACATGAATATCGTAGTCAGGAATAAAGACCACGCGATCGCTTAGTCCTTCTTCTCGAATTGTGTGAATAATCTGGCGGATTAATTCTTTGCCGGGAGTGTCTTTGGGGTGGGCTTTCCCCGAAATCACAAACTGCACCTGCCGATCTTTATTAGCGCGGATGATCTGCTTAATCCGCGCGATGTCATACAAGAACAAGTTCGCCCGCTTATAAGTAGCAAAGCGACGTGCAAAACCAATAGTTAAGACACTAGGATCGAGCAATTCTGCCGATTCAGCAACTTCTGCGGGGGAGGCTCCTCGCAAGCGCCGACTCTTCGCCAACCGTTCCCGAACAAACATCACTAACTCTGAGCGACAACGCTCGTGGTTGCGCCACAATTCCTCATCAGGAATCGTACTGATCCGTTGCCACAAGGGGTCAGTGCTGCCCTTATCTGACCACTTCGGGCCCAAGTAGCGGTCGTACAGCTCTTGCAGGGATTTGTGAACCACACTGCGGGCATGAACACCATTGGTGATCGCAGTGATTGGCACCTCCTCGATTGGCAAATCCTTCCACAGCCCCTGGAACATGACTCGCGATACTTCCCCGTGCAACTGGCTGACGCCATTGATAAAGCTGGCGGTTTTAATTGCCAGCGCTGCCATGCTAAAGGGGGATTCCAAATTGCCTGTGTCTTCCCGTCCTAGGGCAAGAAATTCTTCTTTCGATAAACCGAAGATGTGAGCGTAATGCCCAACGTAGTACATCGCTTTGTCGGGAGGGAACAAGTCAAACCCAGCTGATACAGGCGTGTGAGTGGTGAAAACTTGTGTAGATTGCGCGACTTGTTTGGCTTCGTTAAAGCTCAGACCTTCTTCCTGAATCAGCTTGCGGATGCGCTCCAGAATCAAAAAGGCAGAGTGTCCCTCGTTGAGGTGATAAACCGTGGGTTTATATCCCAAAGCTTGTAAGGCGCGGACACCGCCAATTCCCAGCATCATTTCCTGGTGAATCCGCATATCCAAATCCCCACCGTATAACTCATCGGTGATGTCATGGTCGTAGGGATTGTTTGGCTCAATGTTGGTGTCGAGCAAATATAAAGGTACAGTTCCCACCTGCACGCGCCAGATCCGAGCGTAGACGGTGCGTTGGGGATAATCTACAGCAATGCGTAGTTCTGAACCATCAGGATTGCGCTCTAGGTGCAGCGGCATGTTGTAGAAGTCGTTGCTGGGGTAGCGTTCCTGCTGCCAACCATCAACATTGAGATACTGGGCAAAGTAGCCCTCCTGATAAAGCAACCCGACAGCAACGAGGGGCAAACCTAGATCGGATGCTGACTTGAGGTGATCTCCAGCCAAGACGCCTAAGCCACCAGCGTAGATAGGTAGGCTATCGACCAAACCATACTCAGCACAAAAGTAAGCGAAGCATTCCTTCTCTGGTGCCCCGTCGTTGTTCCCAGCCGCAGCGCCACGATGCTTGCGATACCAGGTGCGCTCGTTGAGGTAGTTGTCTAGTTGGTTAGACGCACGTTCTAGGTGTGCCAAAAACCCATCATCTTCGGCAACTTCCTGTAGTCTGTCTTGGCTAATGGTTCCCAGCATTAACGCCGGGTTGTGGCGTGTCGAATCCCATAGATCGCGATCGAGGCGTCGAAATAATTCTTTGGTTTCAAAATTCCAATCCCAGTGAAGGTTGTAAGCCAGCTTCCGTAGAGGTTCGAGCTGCGGAGGCAACTGAGGAGAAACGTTAAATGTACGAATTGGCTGCATAGAGCACTAATAATTGTTCAGTTTTCACATCGCTATTGTGTACTCATCGACGCGGGATCTTTGCTTTTTTTAATACTCTTTTTTATGATGGGCGGCTGGATGCATCTTCTCACAAGCAATTCACTGTGCATAGCTAGCACTCCGGCGTAGCTTTTTTCCGCCATTTCACGGCATTTGATGCCTAAGAGTAATTCAAGGCATTTACCCCGCATTTTCCTAACTTGTTGGTGCGGGACTGTGAGAAATCGTGATAAGTCTTAATCCGATGAGTGTTTCTAACTGTAACAGCAGTCCGTCAGCAATGGTTGTTTTAAGTAGGATGGCACTGACTTAAGCGGCAAATAGTTGTTCTTGAGAAAAACCCAGCTTGGGGGGCTTCCCTCCAAACCCCACTCTTGGGATGAGTGCCTCCCCCAAACCCCCTGCACAAGGTTTGAGCGGTTGTGATGAATTTCTTAAATCGGTGTCATTCGTTTTAAGTACAAATGCTTAATTTCCTGCTAAAAATATTTAGTGGGATAAAACCTGTAAAAAGCCTGGTGTAATCTACTGGGAACGTCGCCCGATGCGATCGCGTCATTGCTGGCTATCCAAGTTCTGCTACGACAGGCAAAAATAAGTCTCTGAAGTTTGGCAGTGGGTATAGGCTCCTAAACCAAAAAGGCAGCCGCCTTTGGGTATGATAAGAAAGCTGTCGGGTCTTTAATAATCCTCAAGACCATTAGCACTTAGTACTCAGCGGAGATATCGCTATGCTGACCCTTAAGATAGTTGTTTACGTCGTCGTTAGCTTCTTTGTTGCCCTGTTTGTGTTTGGCTTTTTGTCAAACGATCCGGCTCGTAACCCAAAGCGTCGGGATTTGGAGTAAATAGCAATCGCTTCATCATCCCTGAACATTAAATAGGGGCGAGGCGTGCCTCGCCCCTGTTGTTTGAGTGAGTGGGGTGAGTCGTCACGTTTCGGAGTTGTCCATCCGAACTCTTGTCAACGAAAAGATGCCTCAACCTGTTCCGCCACCTGAACCGCCTGCAATTTTTGAACCTGTAGTACCGGAGACAGCCCAGAGTCAAGCTGATTCCCTTAAGCCGATGGCAACCTTGCCATCCACCCAGGCGCTGCCAACCGGGTTACTTGCTGCACCGACTCCACCAGAAGCCTTTGCCCCTGAGTTTGTCCCCACCAGCACGATTCCAAGGGCTGCTTTATTGGGCCCTCCCATTGCTGTTGGTCGTCGTCGTAACAGTACAATTTTCCCGACAGCCCAATTAAATCTCAGCCAAGTAGAACCTGAACAAAATTTAGCGCCACCCATTGAGCCGACTGAACCCGCTCGGCAGCAGCCAGAAGTTTCTCCCACTATTGACTCTGTAGACCCCTATAAGCCAGAACCAGAGCCGGAGCAGAATGTCGCTCCACTGATTGACTCAGTTAACTACACCGCAACAGACACTGGGGCGTTGGGTGAAGTGGCACCAACTCCGACTCCTGCGATTAGTCCCACAGTCTTTCCCAATTCTCCTCATCAAGAAAAATCCAGCGAAGAAGCCGCCGACGTAGTAGCACAAACGCCTGTTGAGCCATCTTCTTCAAGGTCGAAGGAAAGTAACGCACAAACACAGCTAGCGGGTGCAAAGGTACTTTCACCGCTATTGGGCTTAAATAGCAATCCCTCACAGATTGAAACCCTCCTCACTCAAGAGCGTGGGGGAGAAGTTAGAGAATTTGAATTTACTATTCCAGAAAATGCACCGGAGCCAGTCGTCCCCTCTCCTAGTGAGGAGACGGCACCCCAAGTACCATCAGAACCGCCCCCAGGTAATAGTCAAACAGCTCCCAGTAATACCTCTATCTCCGAACGGGTGCTTGAGCTGACCGCAGACCGAGAAGAGTACGATGACCAGCGACAAGTGATTACAGCAGAAGGTAATGTTGTGCTGCGCTTTCAGAATGCTGTGCTGGATGCAGACAGGTTGGAAGTCAATTTGCCCAATCGCATTATCGTGGCTGAGGGAAATGTTGCCCTAACTCGTGGGGAGCAGGTATTGCGAGGAGAGCGCTTTGAATATTTCTTTGTTCAAGATAGTGGTGTGATTCTTAATGCTAGCGGGGAGGTTTATACACCTACTGCTGGCGAAGATTTTGCGTTTCCCTCGCCCACAAATGTGGCAACTCCTGGGGCGGAGCGACCGTTAAGCGATCGCCTAACTGCCAATCAACCCCTACAGCGAGTTACCAATACTGGCGGTTACTCCTTTGTGGTTGGAGGAACAGACAATATCCCTGGTTTGCCTCAGGCTCAAACTGGAGGAAACGTCAGTCGGCTGCGCTTTGAAGCCGATCGAGTTGAGTTTGAGGAGGACGTTGCGGTCGCTCAAAATGTCCGGATTACCAACGATCCTTTTTCCCCGCCAGAGTTGGAACTACGGGCAGATACCGCCACATTTCGGCGTATTTCCCCCTTACAAGACGAAATCGTTGCCACCCGACCGCGATTAGTTTTCGATCAAGGCTTAGAAGTTCCCCTACTACGAAATCGGATTGGTATCGATCGCCGAGAACGGCAACCTGCTCCCATCAGCTTTGGCTATGACGGTGGCGATCGCGGTGGGTTATTTGCTGAACGTACCTTTGAAATTATTAATAGACCCAACGTCCGCTTTAGCGTCACGCCTCAGTATTTGGTGCAAAAGGCAATTTTTGGCGATGCTAATTTTATTGAGCCATCCGCGTTTGGATTGCGATCGGAGTTGGAGGCTACCCTCTCTCCGAGAACAGCGGTGGTGGGTTCAGCGGTGCTCACCAGTTTAGACCCCACTGATTTTGAAAATCAGGCGCGGGCAAGTTTGCGCCTGCAGCAGATTATCGGTACAGCCTTACCCCATAGGCTGAATTTGGAATACAGCTATCGCGATCGCCTCTTCAACGGTTCTTTAGGATTCCAAACGGTTCAGAGTAGTCTCGGTGCGGTCTTGACTTCCCCGATCATTCCCCTAGGGAATAGCGGCTTCTACCTGAACTACCAAGCGGGCGCTCAGTATATCAACGCGGATACAGACCGCATTGACTTACTCGAATCTGACCGGAAAAACAATCGTGTCAGCCTCGGACGGTATCAAGGGACTGCCACTCTCAGTCGCGGCTTTCTCCTGTGGCAAGGTGAAGCCTTACCCGCCACACCCACAGAAGGACTGCGCTACACCCCAGTACCTGTGCAGCCATACCTGCGGCTGAATGCTAGTACCACTGGCGTAGGGAGTCTGTACAGCAACGGTGACTCTCAAGCCTCCCTCAGTGGTTCAATTGCACTACAAGGGCAAGTCGGTCACTTTTCCAAGAGGTATTTGGACTACACGGGTTTTAACCTCGGTTACTCCCATATTTTGGTCGGAAATCAATCTCCCTTTTTGTTTGACCGAATTGTAGACACCAGCGTCCTCTTTGGTGGCATCACTCAGCAAATTTATGGCCCCTTTCGCGCGGGTTTTCAGACAGCAATTAGTTTAGATAACAACAGACAAATCAGCACTGACTACTTCGTAGAATACAGTCGCCGCACCTACAATATTCTCCTGCGTTACAATCCAATTCAAGAAATTGGTTCTCTGAGTTTTCGGATTAATGATTTTAATTGGGCAGGCAATCCAGGACGCTTTGATGGTTCTGGGGTTCGTCCAGTTGTCCAAGGGGTGGCTCAGTAGCTGCACTAAGCACCTCTAACGCCTCTTCACCCATCGCCATGTCTTCACAAACAACTCCTCTAACCACAGCATCGCCCGGTCTAGCCACCCTAGAAGTAACTCCAAGGGGTGCTTAACATAGCCAGTCGAAGTCGCCTGAGTTTCAATCCAATCAGGAGTATGTTCAAAATCAGCAGTTGAGGCAGTAGGAGTCAGGGTAGAGTCATCATTCTGACTAGGGGAACTCGCCGCCGCGATCGCTTGATCAGAATTTTTCCCTAATGCCCTTAGAGGTTTTTGGCGATCGCTGTTTCTCTCATTACCCTTGTGCTGACGCGGAGCAACCTTAGCGCTTGGAGTTGCCGTTGTCTGAGTAGAGGTAATCTCAGTAGTATCTTTGGGAGTCTTTACCAGTTTGGCGGTGGTGAATTTGGGAGATAGTGGTTGCTTTTTACGTTGGAAGTAACGCTTAAAAAAGCCCCCAATAGAGTTTCCTGACAACATAGGTGCTTCAGAAGTCGGAGTGTCAGGTAGCTGGGCAATTTCTAGAGAGGGAGTGAAACCGTGAGCATTTGCGGGTGCATCGGTGGCTTCAAACAAATCGCCCCAGGTAAGCCAAGGATCATCAGCTTCACTTGCTGCGGCTAGTTCCGGTGCAGAGCCAAACGAACGCCCTAGTAAGCGATCGCCTGCACTCGTTGCGTTCCCAGGGATGGCAGTATCTTGATAATCTGTTCCAGAAACTGCCACGGAACGCCGACCGAAAAAGTAGTCAACGGCGGCACGAATTATGCCTTGAATACGCCAGGTATCTGTTTGAGTCTGCTCGGAGGATGCTAACCCTCCCTTTAGGGTAAGAAACCGTTCTTGGACTTGATGCAGCAGTGTCACTGTACGACCGCTAACGACCCCAGTGAACTCAGAAACTTGTACTAACTGATGGCTTTCTAACTCAGCTACCCGCTGATCTAAAAAAGCTAATGCTCTTGTTGGAGGCAATTGGGGTGTCAATACCTGAGATGAAGGCAATGTTTGTAAAGAATTACTGGCTTGTAGTGGCTGGCTGGGATGAGGTTGAGGCGCAGCTAGCAGCTTTGACTCTTGGAAAAGATTTGCCGCGATCGCTATAGAGCCAGTTTGCACCCACGCCATTACTTGCCAGAAGAGGGAAACAATCGGGAAAAGTTGGGGACGGTCTTCCGCCGCCAGCGATCGCGCCATGATTGTCGGCTTAGATGCCTGTTCTAGACGCCGATAACGCCAAAAGTCAGCAAGTTCCCAACTGATGCGAGAGGTCAGCGTTTGCTGCTGTTGAGGCGTGAGAATATCGAGGATTTGGTTTTGGGTGCTAACCAGTACTAATGTACGTGTTGTTAATAAGCTAGCGACGCCTTGCACAATGGAATTGGTAAGATTTGATGCCTTTGCTACTTGGCTCGATTGAGTCGAAGACTGCTCAACCAATCCCTCCGTTGCCGCCACTAACCCGCTACTCACTTCTGCCGTCACCGCCACCAGAGGGGCTTCTCCAGCTAGCCGTAGTAGTTCTTTGGCTTCGGGCAAAGAAACCCAGCTATCAACCGCCTCTAATAAGCGTTTAATCGGCGTATCTACCGTGGGCGGCGTCGGTTCCTCCGCAGGCTTTTCTGCCTGTAGTGGTTTCCATCCCGTCTGTGCAGCCGTGAAGATTTGCCGTCCAGCTAATCGGGTGGTTTGCACCATCAGGTAGACCGGATACAGCAAAATTTGTACTCCCCAGATGGCAGCAACCTTTACCTGTCGCACAGCGCGATCGCCTTGATCAACGACAGAGCGAACTTGCCGATTTACGAAATTAAACAATCGACTTTGATAGCGACCTGGGGAAGACATAGCAGTTAATTGAGCGACTGAGCAATTAGCACCGCTCGCGACTAGCTATTATTCGTTGTGGGTTAATCTCTAACAACTAACAACTGACTGCTAATCGCTAAGAGTCAGTGCCTCGATCATACCGAAAAGATGACCACCCCTGCGACCCCGACAACGGCAACCACCCAGATTAATTGCGTAATTACTCAACTGCGCTCTTGCACCCAGATTCCTGTGCAGTCGGGTTGGCGATGCTACCCAGATGATCTCCCCGCATCAGTTGCTACCCAAGCTGAATCCTGGGAGGATTGGTCAACAGCCCCAATCAACGATAAAGGCTACATTGTCTGGGCGTCGAAACGGCAGGTGATGTGGCTGGCTCAACGGTTTGTCGTTCCCCAAAATTTGCAAGGCTATCCCTTAGCGGGATTAACGTTACGACTGGTGCTGACATGGTGGGCAGAAGATGCTCAAATTTTTGTCAATGGTCAGTTTGTACAAGCCGGAGATTTATTTGACTCTTCGACCAGGGTAGTAATCTCTCAGGCGGTGACAGCGGGAGAAGAAATTACCGTTACCTTGCGCCTAGTGAGTCCGGGGCATGATATTGGGGCATTGATGCGATCGCATTGCCTATACGAAGCAGCGGATGGAGGAATTGACCCTGGTTTTGTCGCCGATGAATTAGCGGTGTTGTGGCGCTACCAAGAAGCCTTTGAGCCAGAATCCTTAGAGGCTTTAGCCGCCGCCGTGGCAAAGATAAATTGGGAAGTCATAGGCGATCGCGAAAAATTTCACACTACCCTCTCTACATGGCGTCAGCACCTATTTTCCTCTGTCGGGGGACAACAGAACCGCTGCATCCAAATGTTGGGTCATGCTCATCTCGATCTCGCTTGGTTGTGGACGGTTAGCGAAACCTGGGAGGTTGCCCAAAGAACCTTTGAATCAGTATTAAACCTCCAAAAAGACTTTCCTGAGCTGACTTTCTGCCATTCCACCCCCGCTCTTTACGCTTGGATTGAAGAGCATCGCCCCGATTTATTTGCCGCTATCAAACAACAAATTGCGGCGGGTCGCTGGGAAGTCGTGGGGGGAATGTGGGTGGAGCCGGAACTGAACTTAATCGACGGTGAATCCATTGTCCGGCAGGTACTTTATGCCCAGCAATATGTACAGGAAAAATTTGGAAAATTAACAAAAATCGCCTGGGTTCCTGATAGCTTTGGCTTCTGTTGGCAGTTACCGCAAATTTTGAGACAAGGCGGCATTGAATATTTTGTCACCCAAAAATTGCACTGGAACGACAGTACCAAATTTCCCTACGGCGCATTTTGGTGGCGATCGCCGGATGGTTCTCAAATCTTTAGCCTCATCTCTCCCCCCAACACCACTGGCGTCATGGACACCAGCCCCCTGACAATGGCATCCTACGCCGTGGAGTGGGAAACTCAGACAAAGCTAAAAGATATATTTTGGCTGCCGGGTGTGGGCGATCATGGTGGTGGGCCGACGCGCGATATGCTACAAGTTGCCCAGCGTTGGCAGCAGTCTCCCTTCTTCCCCCGTCTGGAATTTACAACCGCTTTGGGGTACTTGCAGCAGCTTACGGCAGGCGGAAAGGAAACTAACCACAGCACAGAGAACGCTGAGGAAGAAGAGGAGAGGGAGGAGCGATCGCCTGTCTTTGGACTCAGCACTCAGGACTCAGGACTCACCACTGATTTCCCCCTGTGGAATGACGAACTTTATCTAGAATTTCATCGCGGCTGTTATACCACCCACGCCGACCAAAAACGCTGGAATCGTCGCTGCGAGCAGTTACTGTATCAGGGAGAATTGTTTGCTTCTCTAGCCACTCTGATTGCTGGAACCAACTATCCCAAGCTGCAACTCGAAACCGCTTGGAAAACAGTCTTATTTAATCAATTTCACGATATTTTACCGGGAACCTCGATTCCTGAAGTGTTTGTAGCTGCAAATCAAGGGTGGCAAGAAGTTGAGCAGGTGGCTTCAGAGATTTTGGCAGATTCATTAAAGGCGATCGCCTCCCAAATTTCTCTCCTCTCACCACCCCAACCTAACGCCCAACCCCTGATCGTCTTCAACTCCCTCAACTGGCAGCGTTCGGAAGTTGTCGCGGTTCCTCTCCCCGCCGCCTCAGCCGCCACTTGGAGCCTTTACGACCTCTCTGGAGAAAAACTCCCTTGTCAGTTCAGCTCCGAGTCTCCTGCTCTGCTGTTTCTAGCCCAGGATGTTCCCTCGGTTGGCTACCGTATCTTCTGGCTATGTCGAACTGATTTGAAATTGCCGATCGGTTCGGGATTTGACTCAAATCCTGCACCCAGCCCCATCAGCGGCAAATCCCGCCTTGTTGGGAAACCCAGAGGGACGCAGAAGAATACGGAGGGTGAGGAAAGAAATCAAGTTTTGCCGGAAGACTTTGTTCTGGAAAATGCTCTGCTGCGTGTTGTTGTTAGTCCTGAGAGTGGAGACTTAAGCAGCGTCTTCGACAAAATTCACCAGCAAGAAATTCTTCAAGGGGCGGGTAATCAATTGCAAGCCTTCCAAGACAAGGGTCAATACTGGGACGCTTGGAATATTGACCCCAACTATGGCGAACATCCCTTACCCCCAACTGAGTTAGTTTCAATTCAGTGGTTGGAGCGGGGGCCAATTCAATGGCGTCTGCGGGTTGTACGGCAACTTAACCAATCGGAATTTTGCCAGGATTATGTTCTGCAAGCCGACTCAGCCGTTCTCAAAATCGCCACGACTGTAGATTGGCAGGAAAGTCATGTTTTAGTAAAAGCCGCTTTCCCATTAAATCTAGAGGTGGATTATGCTACCTACGAAATTGCCTGCGGTGCCATCCAACGCCCGACTCGACCCCAAACCCCTGCTGAGAAAGCCAAATGGGAAGTTCCTGCTCTCCGTTGGGCAGACCTTGGCGATCAAACCTCTGGCGTAAGTTTGCTCAATGATTGTAAATACGGCTACGATGCCCAGTCTTCACAGCTACGCCTCACCCTCCTCAGAAGCCCCTGCTGGCCAGATCCGACGGCAGATAGAGGAATTCATCACTTCACCTACGCTCTCTATCCTCACAGGGGTAGCTGGCAGTCTGCTAACACTGTACGGCGGGGATATGAGTTGAATTTGCCGCTGCATGTGGTGCTTGATGTCCCAGCCAATAGGAATGCATCGCCCACAGGCGATCAACCTGGGGCGACTGCGGGCTTAAATTCTTTAGCCGACGCAGGAAGGCTTTATAACCCCACCCTTCAGGGTGCCAGTTTCCTAGATTTATCGGCTGAAAACCTCGTCTTAATCGCCTTCAAACAATCAGAAGATGACCCCCATCTCTGGGTTCTGCGCTGTTATGAATGCCAAGGTCAATCAGCCGAGTTGTCTTTCAAGAGCAGTCTAGATTTAGCGATCGCTCATCCCGTCAACTTACTCGAACAACCGACTCAATCTCAGGAAATTCTCCCCTGGAAAATTACCTCGTTTGCCGTACAACAGGGTTACTCTGACCCTAAAAACTCCAAATAGTTATTACTCAATTCCTTCACCGCCAACTCATAAAACTGCTTTCCATGTTCGGGGGTTGCTAGTGCAGGATTAGAACCCATGCGTCCATCCGGGTAGCGACGGCGAAAATCCGCCGCCCCATAAATGGGATGTCCGGAAGCCACTTCCTCAGATAGCGGCGCTTGCTTAATCGATTCCGGGTAAACGTACTGCGTCAGGGCTACCTCACTCGGCGTCGCGTGGGAGCCTTCTTCGTTACCGTACAACTCTTTGGCTAACTTATAAACCGAGCCGCACATAAACCAATTCGCCAGACGACACTGCACCCGGTCAGCATTGGGAATATTTAACTCATCTAAATGAGCATAAGTTTCCGCAAAGGCTGCCTTTAAGGTAGCCATATTGCCGCCGTGACCATTGATGAAGAAAAATCGCGTGAACCCGGCTCTAGCTAAGGAGGTGAGGTACTCTTTAACGAGCTGAATTAGCGTACTCGGTTTCAGGCTCATCGAACCGGGAAAGGCCGTGTGATGCAGCGCCATCCCAACGTTGATGGTGGGAGTAACGAGGGCGTTTGTGGCGTCACCCACTCCGCGCGCGATCGCTTCTGCACAAATCGCATCAGTGCCAATTAATCCAGTTGGCCCATGTTGCTCAGTCGATCCAATCGGGATAATAATTCCTGGCGATCGCTCTAGGTAGGTTTCCACCTCTGTCCAGGTGCTCAAATGTAGCTGCATTGCCGTTAGAAGCCTTGTATTTATACCTGTAAGAATAGGTCGATTCTACTTCTTAAGAGTTTTAACTAATCACAAACAATAATTATGGTGTATATGTGAGCTTAGAACTGTTAATACAGAATTTCTTTTTTTATGCTTTCTCTCGACCTGCCCCACAGCCCCTCTAGTCCAGACCTAGCGCAAGCAACACGCGTTCTAGTGGTGGAAGACGAAGATTTAATCCGAGAAATGCTGGTTTTGGCTCTAGAAGAGGAAGGTTATGAGGTCGTCACGGCTTCAGACGGGCGTGTAGCGTTAACGCTGTTTCAGGATGCTGACACGAATGAAGCCCAATTCCCGTTTAACCTGTTAGTCCTAGATTTGATGCTACCCCAGATCAATGGTCTGGATCTGTGCCGCTTACTACGCTATCAGAGTAACCCGGTGCCAATTTTAATTCTCAGCGCCAAAGCAAGTGAAACTGACCGCGTTTTGGGTTTAGAAGTGGGGGCTGACGACTACCTCACCAAACCCTTCAGTATGCGAGAGTTGGTAGCTCGTTGCCGCGCTTTGCTCCGTCGCCAACGCTTTAGCTGCTTACCCCCAGCTCCTGTTTTGCAACTGCGGGATATTGTTCTTTATCCTCAAGAGTGCCGTGTCACCGTTCGAGGAGAAGAAGTGAATCTTTCCCCAAAGGAGTTCCGGTTGTTGGAATTATTTATCAGTTATCCCCGCCGAGTTTGGTCGCGCGATCAATTGATCGATCAGGTGTGGGGCCCTGATTTCATGGGGGATACTAAAACCGTAGATGTTCACATTCGTTGGTTGCGAGAAAAACTTGAACTCGATCCCAGTCAGCCTGAATATTTAGTGACTGTTCGCGGCTTTGGCTACCGCTTTGGCTAATTAGGAATTGGTGACGGGGAAACTGGGAAAAGTTTTTGGTTTTGAGTTTTTAGACAGACAGCGTTGTTAGGCTAGCTAATAACCAGTAACTAACCGCTAAAAACTGACTCATGACCCTAATTGCCTTCTTGGTGGGTCTAGCAATCGGGATTGGGGTTTGGCTTTGGCAACAGCGTCGGCTCAATCGGCGTTTAAAACAAATGTTGGGGTCATTACATTCTGATGCTAGTAGTAGCTCAATGCCCATAGTTTCTCGCTTGCGGCAAGAGATTACCTTTGCCAATCAACAACGAGAATTGCTAGAAAAAAAACTGGAAATCAGAAAACATCTGCTCCAGATTATGCCGATTGGGTATTTGCAGGTTGATGAAGAAAATCAGCTTCTCTGGTGCAATGAGCAAGCACAGCAACTCTTGCAAATTAACCGCTGGGAACCCGGACAGATACGGTTGCTGTTGGAGTTAGTCCGTTCCTACGAACTCGACCACCTCATTGAGCAAACGCGCTTGCAGCAGCAACCAGAAATTATTGAGCTAGTATTTCATCCTGTTTGTTTAGAGGGGTCGGCAATGGCAAGTGTGCGACCGCTAACATTACGCGCCTCTAGTTGGCCCCTCCCCCAACGGCAAGTCGGGGTTTTCCTGGAAAATCAGCAGCCGCTAGTTGATCTGACGCAATCGCGCGATCGCGCTAATTCCGACTTAGCTCACGAACTGCGAACCCCACTCACCGCCATGCGCTTAGTCGCTGAAGCTTTGCAAGGGCGTGTAGAACCTCCTGCTAGTCGGTGGGTTGAGCAAATGCTTCGAGAAACAGATCGACTGATTTGCCTGGTGCAAGAATGGCTAGAACTTAGTCAGATGGATAAAGACCCCACAACAAGCCTCACTCTTGAACCCTTGGATCTGCACAGTCTTCTTCAGTTAGCGTGGGAAAACTTAGAACCCTTAGCTCAACAAAAGCAGCTTAGTCTTGCCTATCAGGGAGTCGATAGCGTCTGGCTAGAAGCTGATCCCACCCGCCTCACCCAAGTCTTCATCAATTTATTCGACAACAGTATTAAACACAGCCCTACTAAAGCTGAGATTCGAGTAGAGGTGAGTCTCCTCCCAGCCACAGACGAGCTTAACTGTGTTCAAATCAACATCATTGACTCAGGTTCCGGATTTGCTGAGGCTGACTTACCTCATGTTTTTGAGCGCCTTTATCGTGGCGAAACCTCACGCCATCGGCAACAGACAGCCCTCGGTTCTCCAGAAAGGTTGCCTAACAGCAGTGGAAGTGGCTTAGGACTTTCAATCGTGCAAAAAATTATCCTCGCTCATGGAGGAGAGATTCAGGCGCAAAATCATCCAAAAACCGGGGGTGCATGGCTCCAAATCAGTCTTCCGGTTACTGGCAAATATTAAACAGGATTGCTATCACTGTATTTACTAGCCGTTTCTCCCACAACAGAGTGAGCTGAGGTGAACCTGTCTTCTCAAACTAACCATTCTGAACGCTTTCACTTTCAACGTTGCCTCCGGCGTTTGGAGCGAGATGTTCTACGCATGGGTGCCTTAGTGGAACAATCTTTTCGCTTAAGTCACCAAGCTTTATTTGCCCGTAACTTAGAATCTGCCAAAGAAGTTGCCGCGCTCGATAAACGCATCGATCAGTTTTATCGCCAAATCGAACTAGAATGCAGCATTCTGTTAACGCTACAATCGCCAGTTGCCCAGGATCTACGCCTCGTTAGTGCCTTGATGCAGTTGGTGCGAGACTTAGAGCGTATTGGTGACTATGCCGAAGATTTGGCAGAAATTGCCGTGAAGCTCTTTCCTTACCCGCCTCATTCTTGCTTACCTGAAGTCGAGATCATGTCCCATCATGCCCAAGCCATGCTAGCCGCGAGTTTAGCGGCATTGGTGGATTTGGATGTAACAGCAGGACAAGCCGTAAAGGTCTTGGATGACAAGGTCGATGATGCCTACGACAGGGTTTACAACACCTTGGCTTACCAGCAGGACATCAAAGGCGTTATCGAACCGATTCTGTTATTAACCCTGATCATTCGTCACTTAGAGCGCATGGCTGACCACGCCACCAACATCGGTCAGCGCGTTACCTATATCGTCACAGGTCAGCGATCGTAGCAATTGACGGTATTTAACCAGACGATTACCTAAGCCTTACCAGTCTCTAAACTCCCAGAAGTAAGATGGCAAACAAACTCTGTTTCTGGAGCTAATGAGGCGTAGAGTTTTTCTTGGCTTTTTGCCTAGAGAAAAAAACTTTCCCTTGCCTTTGAAGATTCAGCCCCGGCTAAGATACCTGCTGCCAATGGGATGAAAGCAAGCCGTCTGAGGTTCCATCCTACTGAAGGTTTCCATATCTTATCTATGGATGCCAATAGCCAGCTAGAAGCAGGAATTAGGGTCTTTTTAGCCCTCAAATTGCCAATTTCAATTCCTTATATAGTGTTTTAAAATACGTTGCTTGTTAAGCATTGCTAATAACATTGATTAGGCAATAGCAATTTTTCCATTAATGCCCTTTTTTCTCTGTAATCGTGGCATAATTGGAGCGATTTTCAACCCTGGTTTTCAAGACTTGTGCTCACCTCAGAAAGCTTTGTGTGAAATCAATTAGGTGTGAGGATGAATAATGTTTAAACTGCTCTGGAATGCTCTGAAGGTAAGTCCGGTTGTGCTAGGTGCATTTTTGTTTGTATCTGGCAGCGCTGGTGCGACTCAAAACGCGATCGCTCAAAAAATTATCGCTACCAACAATGAAACGCTGGCTTCTGTAGAGCCGATTGTTGAAAGTGATATTCAATTGTCCAAAGCGACAGTTGAGAACATTTCTACTTCTCAAGTAGAGCCGAGTATTCAATTGTCCGAAGCGATAGTTGAGGATACTGCGGTTTCTCAAGCCACTCCTGGGCCAGAAAGCAAGTTAGTTGCCCAAATGCCTGCAACTGACTCAACTAGCACCCTTGAGCAAATCAACAACTACAACAACGAAGGCAATTCTCTAGACCAAGTTACCAACGTTACCCAACTGCGAGATGTCTCTCCCGGAGACTGGGCGTACGAAGCACTACGGGAACTGGTAGAACGCTACGGCTGTATCGCGGGTTATCCCGATGGCACCTTCCGAGGAAATCGGGCAACCACCCGTTTTGAATTTGCCGCTGGTTTGAATTCTTGCTTGAACCAAATTGAGCGCTTGATTGCCGCTTCCACGGCTGACTTTGTCACCCGCGATGATTTGGAAACGCTACAGCGCCTAGTTCAGGAATTTGAAGCGGAACTGGCAACCCTAGGAACTCGCGTTGATAACTTAGAAGGTCGCGTCGGCTTCCTGGAAGACAATCAGTTCTCCACCACCACAAAGCTCAACGGGGAAGTCATTTTCGCTCTCAGCGATATGTTTGGAGGCGAAGAGAACGTCGATAACGTTGATTATGGGGACGACAATAATACCGTCTTCCAAGACCGGGTGCGACTGAATTTTGATACTAGTTTCACCGGTAGCGATCGCTTGCGTATTCGCCTTCAAGCAAGAAATGTTCAAAGATTTACTTACGTGGGCACTCTTACAAATGAGGGGCGACTAGGTTTTGAAGGCAATGACGGTAACGATGTTAGAATTGACGACTTAGCCTATCGCTTTGATGTGGGTGGAGCCAGAGTCAGTCTAATTGCCAATGGAGGCGATCTAGATGAAGTAGCTCCTGTCCTCAGTCCTTTTGAATCTAGCGGTAGTGGTTCCATCTCCCGTTTCGGGCGATTCAGTCCTATCTACCGGATGGGAGGCGGCGGTGCCGGAGCTGGAGTCACAGTTGGTAGAAATTCTCCCATTTCTGTAAGCGCAGCTTACTTAGCTGGTAATGCTGAAAATCCTAGTGGCGGCAGTCCTACTGAAAGTGAAAAGGGTCTTTTCTCTGGTAACTACAGTGCCCTTGGTCAAGTAACATTCCAGCCGAGCGATGCCTTTGCGATCGCTGCCACCTATGTACATATGTACGACAACTCCGAAGATCCGTTCACGAGCGATAGTGATGGTGTTTTCGTTGGTTCTACTGGTAACCTTCGCCATGCTACTGGTAGCCTTGCTTCTCAAGTCAACGTACTGGAACGGAGAGTTGTCGGGAACTCCTACGGGATTGAAGCTTCCTTTGCTTTTAGTCCCCAGTTGATTTTGAGTGGCTGGGGTGCCTACACCAACGCCATTGTTCTGGGTTTAGGCAATGCTGATGTCTGGACTTATGGTGTAACACTTGCTCTCAATGATTTAGGTGGGGAAGGGAATACCCTCGGTCTTGTAGTAGGTATGGAACCAAAGCTAACAGGTAGTGACGCCAGTTTAGCGGGTCTCATTGATGGTGCTACTGGCCCTAACCAAAGAAAAGACCCTGATACTGGGCTGCACATTGAAGGTTTCTACAGATTCTCCCTGACCGACAACATCGCTATCACTCCTGGTGTAATTTGGCTCACAGCGCCAGGTCACAACAATAACAACGATGACATCATCATCGGCACAATCCGCACAACCTTCAGCTTCTAGTCTTTCAACTCGCTGAAATAAATGTTCAGAAATGCCTTTATTGATTTAAGGGCATTTTCTTTTTTCCTCCGACGAGATGGAAGATTGAGAGATTAAGGGATGATTTTTGCCCGGATAAAAATAAAAGTTGCCAGGAGTGGGAGTAAAGTCTAGACACAGACTGAGTTTTAGCGGTAAGATAGGAGGCTGTGACTTTTCTTAGAATCAGATGAAAGTGCCAGCGCAAAATATCATCAACTCAATTGAATCGGAACAGCTAAAATCCGATTTGCCTACTATCCATGTGGGCGATACTGTTCGGGTAGGAGTCCGCATTCGAGAAGGCGGCAAGGAACGGATACAGCCTTATGAAGGCACAGTGATTGCCATGCGAAATGGTGGCATCAACGAAACGGTCACCGTCCGGAAAATCTTTCAAGGGATAGGTGTTGAGCGGGTCTTCCTGCTACACTCCCCTCGGGTTGAGAGCATCAAGATTATCCGTCGCGGTAAAGTGCGTCGAGCGAAGTTGTATTACCTACGCGATCGCATCGGTAAAGCCACTCGCGTCAAGCAGCGTTTCGACCGGGGAATCTAATCTCAATTTAATCAGTTTTGAGTTGGTGCCACAATTACGTTAAAATAAAATACACAGGAGTATAAATCCAAAACTCCCGTCAAGCTGTGCGCTCTTAGTTCAGTTGGTAGAACGCAGGTCTCCAAAACCTGATGTCGGGGGTTCAAGTCCTCCAGGGCGCGCTCTGATTAATCAACTACAATTCTGCCCGAAGGCACGATCGCCTGCCTGATTGGCTTGATGTCGATCTCTTTCGGGTAGAATTGTTTTGTGAGTCTGGTTTCATCCCACCAGAAGCAACCTCACAACTGTATTAACGGGGGAAAGCAAAAATTGTGGCGAAGAAAACTAAAACTGAACCAGAAACCAAAGAAGCCTCATCAGGATTTAACTCTGTAAAGTTTTTTCAGGAAACTAAAGAAGAACTGAGCAAAGTAGTTTGGCCAAGTCGCCAGCAATTACTGAGCGAATCAGCAGCTGTTATCTTGATGGTGGTTGCCTCTGCGACCTTGATTTATTTAGTAGATAATTTCTTCGTTTGGCTGTCAGGAAAGGTGTTTTAATGAGTTTTGCCGCAGACGAACCCAATGATACCAATCAACAACCAGAGACCTCTACTAGGCCTCACTGGTATGCGGTTCAGGTAGCTTCTGGTTGTGAAAAGCGGGTCAAGACGAACCTAGAACAGCGAATTCAAACGCTGGATGTTGCTGACCGGATCTTGAAAGTACAGATTCCTCAGACGCCGACTGTCAAAATCCGTAAAGATGGATCTCGGCAGCATACCGAAGAAAAAGTTTTTCCTGGCTACGTGTTGATCAAAATGGTGATGGACGATGATGCTTGGCAGGTCGTCAAAAACACTCCTAACGTGATCAACTTTGTTGGGGCAGAACAAAAACGCCGCTACGGGCGAGGGCGTGGTCACGTCAAACCCGTGCCACTGAGTCTTGGCGAAGTCGAACGCATCTTTAAACAAGCCCAAGAGCAAGAGCCAGTTGTCAAGTTTGATATGTCAATTGGAGACAAAATCATCGTGCTTTCTGGGCCATTTAAAGATTTTGAGGGAGAAGTGATTGAAGTAAGCCCTGAAAGGAGCAAGCTGAAAGCCTTACTCTCAATCTTCGGGCGCGACACGCCAGTAGAATTGGAATTTAACCAGATCGAAAAAACAGGCTAGAAATGGCAAAAAAAGTCGTTGCAATAATTAAGTTGGCTCTCCCAGCCGGGAAAGCCAACCCTGCACCCCCAGTTGGTCCGGCACTCGGTCAGCATGGGGTTAACATCATGGCGTTCTGCAAAGAGTACAACGCCAAAACCTCTGATCAAGCTGGCATGATTGTGCCAGCGGAAATCTCGGTGTATGAGGATCGAAGTTTTTCCTTTATCCTCAAAACGCCTCCCGCCTCCGTACTGATTCGGAAAGCCGCAGGAATCGAAAGAGGTTCCAGCGAACCTAATAAAAAGAACGTTGGCTCAATTACTCGCACTCAGTTGCAAGAAATTGCCCAAACCAAAATGCCTGACCTCAATGCTAATGATATTGAAGCAGCAATGAAAATTGTTGAAGGCACTGCCCGGAATATGGGTGTAAAGGTCGCTGACTAAACGCCCGTTTTAGGCACGATTAGAATTTCAAGTAAGCAAACCTTACAGGGGGAGAAGCAACGCTTCGCTAGGCACCCCAGGAGATACATGACAAAAAAACTATCACGCCGACTACAGGAACTCACTCAAAAGGTTGAAGAACGTCCTTACGAACCTTTAGAAGGACTTAACCTGCTCAAAGAGACGGCTACGGCAAGGTTTCCAGAATCTGCCGAAGCCCATATCCGCCTAGGAATTGACCCCAAATACACCGACCAACAGCTACGAACAACCGTTGCTCTTCCCAAAGGTACAGGTCAGACGGTGCGGGTAGCTGTCATCGCCAAAGGTGAAAAAGTTAATGAAGCCAGCAGCTCTGGTGCTGATGTTGTTGGCTCTGAAGAGTTGATCGAAGACATCCAAAAAGGGATGATGGACTTTGACCTCCTGATTGCCACACCGGATATGATGCCGCAGGTGGCAAAGCTAGGTCGTCTTTTGGGCCCACGGGGATTGATGCCCTCGCCCAAAGGGGGAACAGTTACTTTCAACCTGGCACAGGCGATTGAAGAATTCAAAGCTGGTAAACTAGAGTTCCGGGCTGACCGAACTGGCATCGTTCATGTTATGTTTGGCAAGGCATCTTTTCCGGCAGAAGACTTGCTGGTTAATCTCAAGGCACTGCAGGAAACCATCGACCGTAACCGTCCTTCAGGTGCTAAAGGTCGTTACTGGCGGAGTATATTCATATCTGCCACTATGGGGCCGTCAATTGAAGTTGACATCAGCACCCTGCGCGACTTGAAACTTGGTGATGCTGCCTAAACGAGTAGTGTTAGATTATAATCTTTAGCCCTTCTCTCATTGACCGCTAAAAATTAAATTGGCTTGTGCCAAAGACAGCAGGAGCAAGTAATTGCTTAAATAGCCTGCCGAGGTCAACGCCCTTCCATCGGCTGTGCCACCAGCATTAACTTCAGTGGCATGGCATTCATGATGAAAAGCGTAACCTCGGCATGGCGTCCGAGGTTTTGTTTTTAGGCAGGTCAAACGGCTGCAATATCCAAACTTGTCAATTTTGCACGTTTATATAAGGAGGTGAAACAGAGATGGGAAGAACCCTAGAAAATAAAAAAGCGATCGTAGCGGAACTCAAAGAAGCATTGGGTGAGGCTCAACTCGCTTTTGTCGTTGACTATCAAGGTCTAACCGTTGCCGAAATCAAAGATTTACGCGATCGCCTGCGTCCAACAGGCACCGTTTGTAAGGTGACGAAGAACACCCTGATGGGTCTGGCAATCGAGGGTGACGAAGCCTGGCAACCGATGTCGAACTTTCTGGCTGGGTCTTCTGCCTTCATGCTGGTTAAAGAAGATATCGGTGGTGCCGTTAAGGCTTACCAAGACTTCCAGAAAGCGTCTAAGAAGACCGAGCTTCGAGGCGGCGTTATGGAAGGTCGCGCCCTCACCGAAGCTGAAGTTAAGGCGATTGGTGACTTGCCCTCGAAAGAGCAGCTCATTGCTCAAATCGCTGGTGCAATCAATGCCTTGGCGACCAAGATTGCCGTGGGCATCAACGAAGTTCCTGCTTCCTTGGGTAGAAGCATCAAGGCAATTTCTGAGAAAGAAGAAGGCACTTCTGATGACGCCGCTTCAGACTGAGTGAGGCAAAACACCTCCAACAACAACTAGAACATTAACTACAACAATAGGACTAAATTCCATGTCTACAGCAACCGACGAAATTCTGGAAAAGCTAAAATCACTGTCTCTGTTGGAAGCAGCCGATCTCGTCAAGCAAATTGAAGAAGCCTTTGGTGTCAGTGCCGCTGCTCCCGCTGGTGGCATGATGATGATGGCTCCTGGTGGCGCTGCTGCTGCTGAACCAGAGGAAGTGCAAACAGAATTCGATGTCATCCTGGAAGAAGTTCCAGCTGACAAGAAGATTGCTATTCTCAAAGTCGTCCGCACCATGACTGGTCTGGGTTTGAAAGAAGCCAAGGATATGGTGGAATCTGCACCCAAGCCAGTTAAAGAAGCGATCACCAAAGATGCGGCAGAGGATGCCAAGAAGCAGTTGGAAGAAGCTGGTGCAAAAGTCACCGTGAAGTAGATTTGCCAAAGATCGAAGAGAAAAGGAGTCAAATATGGCTCCTTTTTTTGTGGGCAAGGTATCCCTCTTCAGGGTTACATCCCAGTGCGATCGCAATCGCCCGTAGGTTGGGTTGAACGACAGGTAGTAGCGCGTCAAAGCTACTACGTTAATTAGTAATTTCATACTTCATACTTCATACGTTCGGCTGAGCTCACGTCGAAGCCTTCATCCTTTCCCCTCACTCCAAGCTAATTTGCGAACCCCAGCGGTCTTGCGGTAAAAATGAGCGGTCTGTGGGAATGGTGGCGACAGGCTCAGTCAGCATAAATTCGCCCCGTTCTATCCACTGCTTCAACGAGAGTGCAACTTGTTGCGAGCGAAACAGTGAGGCGAGGGGAGCAGCTCTCACCGACTTGCCCTCAATAGTGATGCGACCTGTTTTGAGCTGGGCGTAACTTACTAAACCAAAGGTCGGACGAACGCGGCGAGGGATGGAAAAATCCACCACCGGAGCGACAATGTCTTTGTCTTGGACAGCACAACGTTTGACCACTTCTGCATTCAATACGGGCAACGGCACGCCCACCCCTAGCATTAGGGACGGGCCGTAGTTTTTGAAGTAACATCCCCTGACCCACTGGGGATGCATCTGCTTGGCATCTCCAATCAAGGCAAGAGTGGCGGCTGGGCCTACAGGAGTGCGGTTAGGAAGGCGTTTTTGTAGCGGGAAGTGTTGGGTGCCTTCCCAGGCGATATAGCCAATAGCACCACCGAGAAAAATTTGGGTGCCGATGCCCACAAGCTGGAGGTCGGGATCGTTGAGAAGGGGGGAAATCGCACCGGGGTTAGAGTAGACGGCGTTGGAGAGTCGGGGTTGTAAGGGGCCCAAGTAGGTGAAGAGAGGGCGATCGCCTCCATTTACTCCCACAATAAAATTTTGATATAAATTACGGGGATTAAACAGGTAAAACTGATTAATCGTCTCGCGGGTAATTGTCGTTTCAAACGAGGCTCTAGGGTAGCAATCGGTTACCTGTCCAGTCGCGCGTAGCTGTATCGCCTTCCCCGCAATCAGGTCTTCAATCACATGACCCCCGCCCCGTTCCTTTGACTCTTCCACATCAGGAATGTCACCCATGCCCGTATAATCCACCATCTGAGTTGCCCCCAGATACAAATCCACGGCTCCAAAGCCAGCATAGGCAGGAACGCCATCTAACCAGCACTTGCGAATTTTGATCGGTGGGTCGGTATGCCCTAAGTTGATCATCGCCCCCGAAGATTCCATCGGCTCAAAGGTGCCAGTGGTAATGACATCAGTTTCCTTTGCCGCTTGAGTAACTCCGACTTCGGCAACTCGTACTTTTAATTCGGTTACTGTCCGCACTACCGCCGACTGGCGGCTAATTTTGTCGTTGATTTCAGCAATAGTTCGCATTACGACTTCTCATCCGCCTCATCCAAACTTGGTTTGTCGTAAACGATAGAACATTCTTCCGTTGCATCCTTAGTTGGGCTAGAAGGCTTAGGCACTACTAAATTTTCAGAAACCAATACTACTTCTTCCTTGAGCTGTTTGTCGTGGGAATGCCATTGATCGAGAATATCTTTGATGATCACTTCCCGAAGCCAAACTTGACCGACAACCGCTAGGGGCAAAGCCAGTAGTAATCCCAAAAAGCCGAAGAACGTGGCAAAAAAGACCTGAGCGATTAAAGTCACAGCAGGTAATAACGATACCTGATGTGCCATTACATAGGGAGTAAGAAAATTAGATTCAATCTGCTGAATCACGATATAGAGAATCAGTACAGCAAGCGCTTTCCAAGGAGTTTCAAGTAAAGCGATCGCCATCGGCGGGATTACACTTAACACGGGCCCAATATTAGGAATAAACGTCAAGATTCCTGCTAGAGATGCCTGCGCCAATGCTAGCGGCACTCTCAAAATCACCAAACCGACAAAACTCATTAACCCAATGACGAGCATATTGAAGAGAATGCCCACCATCCACCCGCGCAACCCTACCTGGCATTGAAGCAAAATTTGATCAACTCGGCGGCGATAAAACGAAGGAAAAAGCCGTATGAAGCTCTGGCGGTAAGCGGCTGGCTGGGCGAGTAGCATTAGCGTCAAAACGAGCACCAGCAGTAACCGCACCAAAAAACCCAATGAGGTAGAGAAAATAGTCAGCCCACCACCTAATAGCTGATTGACTAAAGGTTGTAGTTGTTGAATGAGTTGGTCAATGCTGGGAATATACTCCATTAATTGCGGGGATATACGCGCTTGTAGCACCTCAAACCAAATGCTTAACCGTCGTATCCCTTGAGGAACTAACTCCATGAGCTGTTGAAACTGGTCAGCAAAAGGCGGCACAATCAGCCAGAAAAAACCCACCAAAACGCCAAATAGTAGCAGCAGCGCCAGCACAACCGCAAAAACCCGCTTCATCCCCGACTGGTGAAATCTCTGCACCAGAATACTTAACGCATTGGCGATGACGACAGCGGCAAATACCAGTAGCAGTACCTCTCGAATTTGCCACAGGATATACAAAGAAACAAAAAAGGTAAACAAGCCAATCCATTTGCCGATATTCAAGAGTGTTTGCCTCCTAGCGACTAGCCGCCGCGAATGAATGACTGTCGTAGGGTTTAATGCCGCTAGAATAGCTCATCGAGCCGCTTTTCTAAGCGAACTACTCGCTCTTTTAGTTCAATAACCAACGTTGCCAAGCGATCGAACATGGGATCGTTACTCGGCAGTTGTCTAGGGGAAGGAGGAACGGGTGCAGGAGCGGATAATCTCGGTTGATTATCTCTGACATTTGAGGACTCTAACCCACTAAGTCGGGATACTTGAGACTCCAAGCGACTGAGTTGCGATCGCAGTTGAGCATTATCGGCTTCTAAACGCGATACGCGAGACTCCAAAATTGAGGAGGCGGCTCCAGGAGAAAAGACTGGCAGCACGAACAGTAAGAGCAGAGCAGCAAAACAAAGCCCCGCCAATAAATTCCGCTTTTTGAAACGTGTCAACATCGCCTTTCAGGTGAGAGTTAAATTAAGAGCTTCCCTTCGCTTATTAGACCTCTTGCACAAATCCTCTAGACTCCTCCCCAACCCTCCCCTTGGCAAGGGGAGGGAGATAGTTTCCCCCCCCTTACCAAGGAGATATTAAGGTGGGTAATTCCAATTCATGCAAGAAGTCTATTGTTAAAACCACACAGAGAGCAAAAGGCAACAGGAACGGGAGTTTGATCCGCTGCTTCAATTTTATGTTTGTCTCGCCTTAGGCTCTGATACTGTAATACCATTTCCCTTTTAAGAAGCTACACATAGATCCCCCCAACAGGGTTAAAAAGGGAAGCAAGAAAAGGATCTGTAGCAAGCATTTAGAGAATTAGTATAAAAAAATAGAGGTTTACCAACTAATTCGACCCTCTAACTTTTCTAACAGAGTTGGCCCTACTCCTGGCACCCGATCAAAGTCTTCTACCGAGCCAAAAGGTTGCTGCTGACGAGCGCGAATAATTTCCTGCGCTAACTTTGGCCCTACCCCTGGTAACGTCTCTAATTCCTCTTGGCTAGCGGTGTTAAGGTTCACCAGTTGCCCCACTGCTGGCGCATTACTGGGACTAGAAGGACGGGATTCCACAGCGGGGCATTCTTGCTGCTGTGCCTGAATTTTCTGCTGTACTTTCACGGGTACCCCCAGCACAGCCCTCGCATAAAGCCGCCCAAATTCCCGCTCAAAATGGGCAGCAACAGTCGCGCTTTGAATGATCAGTAACGTTTCATCATTGAGATTATTGGCGGCTTGCGACCAGTTGTGGGAGCCAGTAACGACCGTACTTGCATCCACTACTCCAAACTTATGATGCAGCAAATCTCCCTGAGGAAGTTGAGGAACACCAGCTGTAGCTGTACGGTGACACATAGATTGATTAACTGATGACAAATAGAATGATTAATCAATCAACGCGGCATTGCATCCATCATGCCTCGATCGCTCCCTTGAGGAATGTTCACGGTAACGGGGCGATCGCCTTGGATTAATCCGTTTGTGATTGAGGCACTTTCGACCTTCCCACCACTGGGCAGCGCGCAAACATGGTTTCCTGTCGTGCAGTTGAAACCGACGTACCGCCCTGTAAATTCCTGTTGGTTATCAGTGGCAGTCTGAGCCGCCACGACCCCTCGTGATCGCCGATCGCGGCTATTGTTCTTTTGGCTCTCAGCTAGACAAATCGCTAGACTTGAGCAGCTATCATCGCAGGGGTTTTGGAAAGGACAGGTCATTTTAGTTTTTTAGTTTCGTTGAGATTATAGGACTGGCGGCAATTAGCTTTAGGGTGTCGTCGGCAACCAAATCGCTCTTTAAAAGGGATTTGATCTTAAAGCTAAATTCTTCTGGCTTTTTTACGTTGCAAGCCACTCCTTCTTGGTAAGGAGTGGCTGTTACCATGATTTCCAGTGTGGCGTCTGGCCGAAATAGAGCTTCAAGCAAGGGTAGTGTCTGAGAATCTTTGCCCTTTGGTTTGACTTTAACTGTTTGTCTTGGAGCGATCGTAATTGCTTGGGAATCGCTCAAATTGAGAAAGCTATTCAACCTGCCTTCTTCTCCAACAGCAAAGTGCTTGAGGCAAGGGCTGAGAGTTTCTAAATCGGGTTCAATTTTGTAGTTGAGCCAAGGCAGTTGCCAGTTTTTTTCTAGTTCAGTGGTGAGGCTAGAGGGATATTCGTAAGTTGTTGCAAATAAAGGTTCCTTTGAAATAACAAAGCTTGTTATTTTGCACCAGTGTCCCTGTTCTTCTTGCTCTTCTTTTTCCTGGCCTCGCTTAAAAACGATAATGCCACTGGATTTAGATAAGGTAACAAAGGCTTCATAAGGATCATCGTCAGTTAGTTCTAAAAGGAGTTCGGGAGAGAAACCCGGCTTCGCCAAATAGAAGGCATTTGTCAGTTTAGTGGGCTTTTCTTCCACCACCGATTTGGGTGCTAGGGGTGGGACTCCCGGTACTGGAGGCTCTGGGGGTGGGCCTGATGGGGGTTCCGGTTTTTTGATTGGGTAAGGAGGGACTGTGATGTTGGTGATGGTGAGATCGGTAACTTCTTCGACACTGAGGTCAGGCCAAGGCACGTTAGGATCGCCAATTCGCTTATACTCCCCGGCTTCAGTCCGTCCAGCACGATAGGCGGCGTAGGGGCCTATCGTGAAGTAATTAACTCCAACCAGGCAGCCTAGTTGGCAAGCAGAGGTGCAAGCCTCTGGGTGACGGCTGGGAAAGTAAACGTCCCAGTCTGCTGGTTGGGGGTCGAGTTGAGGAGCAAGAATTTCTATCCCAAAAATTGTCCAGAAAGACTTCTTGCGCGACTCTGTTCCATCTACAAAGGCTGTGCTGTTTGTTGGGGGATACCGAATTGAAGTTCTCGTGGATACAGTCTTTGTTTCGGGTGGTTTGGTCGGTTCAGGGGTGGGGTTGATATAAGGGCCGCGATAGAAGTCGCCGATGAAGCAGGCTGAGGCTGCTACGCCAAACGCCGGTGGCTTGGGAGACTCGGTAATTTTCCTATTCCTCAATCCGGCGATCGCATCAGCGAAGAACTTATCAAAATCAGCTTTGCCCTTTTCCCACTCTTGAAGTGCCAGTTGATACCCTGGCCCTCTGGCGTAGTTGTAGGCGGCAAGCTCATCTTGGTACTGCTGTTGCTTTGTTGCCTCTGCTTCGGTGTAGGAGTCGAGGGCTTGTTGGTACTTTTCCTGGCGCTTGATTGTTTCTTCTTCAATGCAGGTATTGAGAGAATCATAGCTTCCACTGCCGGGGTCGCTGAGCGGGGTCGAAGTGCAGACTTGCTGGCAGACTCCGGTACCATCTTCTTTGTCTGCTGCCCTTTCCCATGCAGCACAACTGCACTCAACTGCTGTGGGTCTTTCGTACTGCTTCTTGAGGAGAAATGCAATTGAGAAGGCTGGTTCATTTTTGGTGCGTTTTTCCTCCTCGGTCACTTCAGATGCGGGGACTCGCGGCATCCAGTCAGCAAAGCGTCCGCGCTTTTGAATCGTGTCGCCGGGTTGTACCAACCCGTTGCTGATATTACTTGCCGTTACTTGACCGCCGTTTGCTCCCTGGATTAGAGATTCTCCTGTGCGGGAGTTGTATCCTTTGTAGGTTGTTGGCTGCGTAGCGTTGTCATTCTGTCGCTGACGCTGCACGGCTTTCTGAATATATATCTGGCGCGATTTTGCTTTTTGCTCTTCTGCCAGCCTTGCTGCCTCATCAGATTCCTGCGACATATCCAGAATTCAAACCTGCGAAATTGAGGAGAAATTGCCCAGAGGCACCATCGGCGATTTGCTTAGGCGGATCGAACTTTGCCCAAGCAATTAGCTTCCCGCTAGCGTAGCGCAGATAAATGTTGCCCGATCCGTTGTCGGTTAAATCGATTGCTGCACCCCCTGGCGTGGCAGCAATTTGGAAAGTCGGTCCAGATGGGTTGGAGGCGTAATAGATTTGGTTTTCTATCACGCCTCCGGGGAGTGCAATATTTGAGGTGATTAGTATTAGCTCATTGGCGGCCAGACCGTGAGCAACAGGGGTGGTGAAGGTGTTGCTGCCAGAATCGACGATGAGAGGCAGGTTTGCTTTGGCACTGGCGTTTTTCAGGATGGCGAGTCCATCCACTAAGAGTCCGCCTCCGATGGCAGATTGAGACTGAGAATCTAATCTTTCCTCGCGGCGATTGGTGCTACTCCAGGTGCCTGTGCCAGGGTTAAGAAGTTTTCTAGAGTAACCAAATTGCTCGATAAATTCAGAATCTAGGACTTGTTGGAGTGTAGCGGTTTCCGGCGTCCACAACGCGGATTCGCACAATAAAAGGCGGAAGGTTCCAGACCCCCAGAAAACTAACTCTTTTTCCTGGATTCCTGCTTGGAAATATCCTCCTGTATCTGGCATCAATCTACTCCTTTACCACAGTGATTGAGGTATCTGGGTTAATTTTAATTGGAATATTATTTTCATCGGCGATCGCCTGCCACTTCTCTATTTCCGCACTTGTCAATTGGGCGATTGACGGAATGAATTTGTTCCAAAGAGCAACAGCTATAGCTAAAGACTCTCCATCCTCTGCCTTTCCCCACGCCTGAGAAACTGTGTTGTTCCGCGTTGGGGAAACAGATGCGAGTGAATCCATTACTCGCTCATAAGCAGAGTGGGTAACGATCATAAATCTAAAAGCTGCGTAATCAGCTATTGCGATTGGCTCCGGTGGCGGGATAGTAGGTGCCAGTACCAAGTCTTTTAAATCTTCGCTACCCATCCATTTACCTTGATTACTTACGCAATCCTGCCATTGTTCCTCCGAAATCTCAATCGCCGTACTAGGAATTGAAAAATTGATTTCTGAGGAATAGAATCCTCTTATTTTTCTGGTATTTGGAGCAATATCTGCGTATTTCTTTATTTCGCTATCCACTTAAATTCCTACAGCAATTAAATTAAAACGAACGTTACCTGCGCCTGGATTAGGGCGCACTGTCACTTTACAATCATTTAGAGTACTGCCTGGCCCGATTGCAAAGACGCTGCTCCCTAGTACCCCCGTATCTCCGTTGGAGACTACAGGGACAACGAATCCAGTAAAGCTCACCGGATAAAGCAAGGTTCCATTCCCGTTGGCGTCAAGGCTGACGACATAGCTTCCGATTTGAACAAGCCATCCATCAGGTAACTTGTGATATCCAGATCCATTAGCTATAGAAGAAATACCTCCTAAATAGCTGTAGACATTAGCTCCGCTAGTTCTTGCCAGTAAGTTTCTTCCGAAACTTGTCGTTGTTAAAGCAGAAAGGTCTGTTAAAGTCTGACTCTTCAATTGCTTTTTGGTGTCCAATTCTGCAACCGCCGCCTGCACGGTGGTTGCTTCAAGATTTCCAGCAGGGGTAAAAGCAATTTTATTGGCTCCGGGGACTTGCGCGTCGGCTAGTTTTTGGTCGGCACCAAGTACCGCAATGCCACTTGCCGCGCCTTTTTCAGAGGAAGCGATCGCCCCAATGTCAGTCGGTGTTAGCGCGTCCGTCCCTCCTGTTTTATGGCTGGATTTATGGGCATCAGGTGGACGAGAATTGTTCAGTCTCATATCATTTCCCGCACACGCCTGTGATGCCCCTGTCCCCAGTGTCCGCCGACTCGCCACGTTCGCCGCTGCATCACTTGCTAGAGTTAGTTTGCTTTCTGCGATCGCGGCAGTTGAGGAGATATTCGCATTTACAATTCCCTCGGTTGGGATGTGCGTGCCGTTCCCGCTAGATGAGCTGTGAGTACTCAAGTCGGTGCCAAAAGCGTACTGCCCATGCGGATGGCTCGCATTGGTGTGGGCATTCATGTATGCCGCTGCCGTTCCTACGGTGTCGGCTCCAGTTTGAGCTGCCGTTACAGCGTGCGGATTAGCTGTACTCGTGTGGTGAGTTGCCGCCTCAGCAAGCGTGGTGTCGGGGGTATCAAACCAGTTGGGTTTCCCGGTAATTGACCTGATTCGCCCTGCTAACCAACTCAGCAGTTGCATTAAATTCCCGGTATTTCCAGGCGTGGCAAGGGTTGGATCGATGGTGCGCTGTTGAGTCTCAGTATCTGAGAGGGTAGGTAGTTGGGCGCTGGGCACTTTCCCTTGAGAGTCTAATGAGGCAACCCCGTTGGCAATTCCTTTTTCAGCAGAGGGAATTGCGCCGACTTGAGCGGCGGTAGTACCATGCGGGTTCGCACCTACGGCATTTCGATGGTTGGCGTTTGCCGTTACCGTACTGTTGGCGCTAACTCTCGTATCGGTGTAGTAGAGCCTGCTACCTTCTCCTAAGTGGCTGGTACTTTTGGCGGACAACCACTGATCGAGGCGTTGGGTATTGTAGTACTGGGAATGATCGTCGTCCCCCAATCCCGCTAGCATTCCATGATCGGTCACGCTGAGTCGATGCCAGCGACCCGAACCTTGATCTGGGGCGATGATCAAAATGCCATCCGCATTGCTGACAGAATCGGCAACGAATTGAAACCACGATCGCTCGCTAGGAACCAGCAAGCAATATTTATCTACCCGCTCTGAAGCGGGGATAGCTTTAAGCTGCGTTAAATCTGCGGCGATGTTGGCATAGCCAGTTTCGGGCATGGGTCAGGAGGGGGTGAGATCGCGCTTAGTGTCACCTCATCCTGCTTTAGTCGTTGGGTGAATAGTCAGGTCTATATTTTTCAGTTTTAGTGACGGCCTGGAATTTGCTTTTAAGGACTTTTCTTCTTACCTTGTAAGGTTTTCAGGCTGTGAGGGTCGCTCGTAACCGCTTTGCTTTAAAGCACTTAACTCAAACCCTAGAATCAGGATTGCCGCGATCGCCCGTATTGCCCAACCCGCAATCAACCCAATGGAGCGCCAGCCATATCGCTGGACAATCAATACTCTGTATTCCCCAGAATGCAATGCCTCTTCAATCGCCAAATTCAAGGCGGTTCGCGGCGCAATTGGAGCAATAACAAAATAGAACACACTGACAAGCACTTCAGCCACGACGATGACCGCCAGCAGATCAGCGTTGTCTAATTCGCACGCCGATCGCCCGTTGAAGAAGAATTGGCAAGCACGGTAGCGTCTGGAAAGTTCAGGGGCATCTGGGCGCTTGGGCGATCGCATCTCCAAATTCTTGATTACCTCCGGACGATGAGCGCCAATGCCGTCATAAGCCTCCCTAAGAAATTCTTCTTTAGGGGGTGGGAACTTGCGGAGGTGTCGAAGTTGCTCGTACCACGCCCTGGCGTGGTCGTACTCGGAATCGGCAGTTTCATGAAGGATTGCTGCTAGCGATTCATCTCCGGCTTCAGACGCACGGATCGCCGCACGGCGGAAAAACAGAGAGCAGCCCACTTCGCAGCGAGCCAATTGGTAGATAAAGTTATCGCGGTTCATTGATTAAAAGCTCATGGCGGTTAGGGTTTTGGTTGCTTGATTCCAGGTCAAGCAAGCGGCGTCGAAGCGATCGCTATTGTTGGGGTTACGGATGAAAATTGAGAGTCCGTAACAGTCGGCGGGGACGGCGAACTGGAAGCTGCCACCTCCCGCAGGTAGCGTCGTTACCCAATGGCGACCCGTCCAAGGTGGGTTGGTATTGTTGGATGGCGGCGGTGGGCAATAAGGCTCAACGCTCCAGCGCTGCACTTCTACTCCTGAGCCGACTGTTGCACCCAATCCAGGATCGAGTTCTACCGTGATGGTGTAAGCCTGCAATGGCTCCCATTGCTCGAAAATCAGCACCTTACCTGTTCCTAGAGCGCAGGTGCCACAGGTGATGGTGCCCGTCGTTTCCTGAATTTTGCCGATTAAGTCTAGGGGTTTTGGTAGAAGGAATTCTGGCGTGGGATACATTACGCCCCACTCGTTTGCGGTTACGTTACCCCAATCCCTTGCTGCGAGGTAGCGCCAATCCTTCAACAAGCGGAAGAAGGAACCACTCCCCAGTTGTGTGGATGCCTGAATGATTTCGGCGGTATTGTAGGGCAGGAATCGGAGATCGAAGCCAGAGCCGCTGCCCAGATTGACGACCGTAGGCAAGGTATAGGGCGGGATGAGGACTTCAGTGGACGGGGGCAGAACGACATTGCCAGAGCTGCCGTAGAAGGGACTGGCACTAACCCGCCCAATCCAAATGCCGTCGAAGCTAGCCGCGAATCTGGTGGGTGTCAGGGCGATGCTGAGTCCATCCATCAGGAAGGCTTGGGCGCTGCCATCGGGTTCCGTCCAATCACAGCGAGCCAAGGGGGAGGCATTAAAGATCGCGTCGTCCAAATCAATCGTGCAGCTTTGCCCCTTGTGTCGGCCCCAGAGGATCGCCCCTTCAATTTTGGCGATATTTTGCAGTTGAGCCGCGCTCGTGACGAGGGCAGAATCAACGCTATATTCCCGCTCTCTGTCTCGGAAACCACTGCCAGCTACCGGAGGAAATTGCACGACCTCTATAATCGGTTCTTCTGTAATTGCCACCTCGGGCGAAAAGCGCTCCGGGGCGGGAGGCGTAGTCTGCCCGGAATTCGATACTACTGGCTGTTTGTGGATGGTAATTAAGGAGTCCCGCAGGCTCTGGATCTGCGCCACTCCTTTCTCTTTGAGCAGCTCAATCGTATCGGGCTGGGCAATTCCATAGAGCTGGGAAGTAGACTCTGTAAATTCCCACTCCGAAGGATTTCTCCTGAGCAGTCGCCATTCCTGGCGCTGACGTTCGCTATTTTGCATGGCGAGGGGATTCATTACCACCAAGCCGCCGTTAGCATCTGGATCGGCAAGATCGGGAAAGTTGAATCCCCTTGGGCGTTGAATGAGCGTGTCAATGACCAGGGCCGGAACTGATTCACCCCCTTCTGTCTGCATAAACCCCTGGTTGCTGCCCGTGCCGATGACACTCCAACCCCCCGCACCGGAAACAGCCACCGAGAGGTTAGGTTTTTTCTCGACAGCTTTTTTAAAGTTGTATTCGTACTTCGTTACCCGTTTCTCCGCCAGAACCAATCGCTCTAGCCCGGAAACGATGACCTTTTGATCCGTACGAGCTTCTTGAACCGCAAGCCACTCACGCAAAACCACCCCTTTGGGGCGGTAGATTTCTGTCTCAACTTTGATCAGCTTCCCTTCATCAATTTCGTTGCACTCATCAGCGCCAGGGGGCGGCAGTTCGTAGAAGCTCTTTTCAACTATTTGCTCAGAGTTAATGAAGCTGTACTTTCCGGGAAACTTTTCAGGAAGGACTATTCCTAGTGGCTGCTTTTTGGTGGCGGTGACGGTTTTTATCCGACCCTTCCGATTAATTTCTTCTTGGCGCTGGTGGGTTTCCACCAAAATGAGTTTGCCGCCATCGGAGGCTTGAGGATCGACTAGTGCGGCGGGGCCGTAGCGCTTGCTGTCGTTAAATTCATTGTCTTTGGATGCTTTAATTTTTTTGCGGATGCCATGTACCACAATGCGCTCACAGGGGCTTTCGGCACCACTGAGGCGGTCGTAGGTAATGGCGTGGCTGATGACATTTTTCTGTAGTAGCGCCGGAGGAAAGAGACTCGCCTTTTTGACGTTAATCAACCCATCTTTGGACTGGTATCCGACGTGACCATTCGCCCAGCACAGTTTTCCAAACATGCTCACATAGCTCTCATTGGTGAGCTTAGGCAGGGGCATGTTGAGCGATTCTCCCGCCAAGCCGCCACTGTAGGGCAAGGGCATCCCCGCCTTGTTCAGAAGCTTGGAGGCGATTAAATCTAATTGTGTGGCTTGCCCTAACTTGATGCAGGCTCCTTCCCCAGCAGGCGTGCGAAAGTTGAGCAGCGAGAGGGCGCATCCTGCTTCAATCCGAAGTTCTGAAATTCCGTCATACTCGGAGCTGAGAATATAGAGCCAACCTAATACAGGAGCGCGCGTTAGAGTGCTGGAGTTGTTTATGAATACGTCAATCCTGTTGCCCCGCGCCCAGCGATTGTTAATGCGGTCATTGAGGCTCTCGCCAAAGCCCAAGGCAGGCCCAAGGGTAAAGTTGGCGTTGAGGAGAATCAGCCCGGATTGGTCGTAATGCGAGTATCCCCCCGCCGCAGTTTTGAGAGCGATAGTGCAATCAGCGCCCCCAATACTGAGGGAATAGGAACGGGCGGATACATTGATTACGGCGGCGGCTGTCATTTGTTCAGCTTCGGATTATCCGAAGATAGGTTTAAGCGGAAACTAAAACTGACTCCTGCAAAGTGAGGGTACAACTCCGGTAATATCCCAATGCTGAAAAAACCGGAGGCTCTACCATCCAGGCCTTAAATTGTGGGAAGTAGCCTACATGAGAGGAGCCAATCAGAGATTCAGTTGCACCAGGGGCGATCGCCCTTGTTCTGGGCAGTCTTTCAATGTATTGCTGATAGGTATCAACCAGTAAAATATCGGCGGACGCATAGGGTGGCATCCTGCGCTGACGGTCAAATTCGGCGTATATAGCCTCTAATACCAGTGCTTCTTCAGGCAGTAAAACGGCAGTGATTGTCCAGATGAATTTAGGCTCAAACGATGATCCATCGCCGATGGGTGTGCCATGAATGCTGTACTCTAATCCTCCATAGGGTTGGATTCTCGCCCTTGGGAACTTAGGGTCAGAACAGCGATTGATAGTCAGAGATAATCCGTTAATGCTCAACTTTAGACTCATAAACCTGCCCCCCGTGCTGCGTTGCGGGATAAATTGGAATAAATACGACCTGCATCTTTAACCGGGTTAACTGCATTGACCTGAAGCGTTGAGGGTCTCGCCGCTAGAGACTGAATGCCCTCGTTGAGCTTCTTTAACTCTTCAATGGCGTCCTTGCCACTGATGGCCGAACGCATCTCAACGGATGCGGCTTTGATTGGGTTCATGTCTCGGAATTGATTAGCCAATTCATTTATGTTTCCCATACCGTTTTGCTGTAGCATCAACGAGAAGAATGGGTTTTCACGCATCGACGTGGCTGAATGCAGTAAGTTGAGTTGTTGGTCTCCCGGCTTCTGCAAGGTCTGCTCAAATTGGCTGCGAGCGCGTCGCTCTTGCTCCCATTGGGCACTGCCAACAACCAGGCTGTAGCTGCTTGTTGGTTTGCTTGTCGAACTTCCGCCAGCTCCTCCTGCCGTACTGGATGTAACTTCTTTTGTTTTTTTCTCCTTGGCGCGGATGTCCGCCTCTAGACGCTCTTTCTCTCGCTGCTGATTGGCTTGTAGAGCTTGCCGCTCCATATCCCTCAACTTGCCTTGCTGTTCGTAGGCTTGCTGCATTTGGGAACTAATCTGCTGCCTGAGAGACAGTGCCTTTTCAAGTGAATCTAGCTCTGCTTGAGAGGCTTTGGCAGCCTTAGCTTTTTCCAATGCTGCTTGTGCCTCCAGTTCGGCAATCTGAGCCATCAATACCGCTCGATTTGCCTCAATAGCATTTTGTGATTGGGACAGCTCGAAAATTTGTCGTTGAATGGCTTGAGACTCGTTGAGATTGTTGAGCTTGATTGCGGACAACTGTTGCTCAATTTGGAACTTTTCAGCGTCAGAAGACGCCTCCGCTAACTTGATTTCTAGACGCTGTTCCTCTAGGGAGCCAAGAGCGCCTGCTAGATTCAACTGGGCATTAAGAAGGTCAAGCTGACTTTTTCGGGCATTAGCAATAATGTCGTTTGCCTGTTGGTCAAGCTCAATCTGATTTCGACGCGCCTCGGTTTCTTGTTCAATATTCCGAAGCCGTTCTTCTTGAGAGCGTTTCTGTTCTTCCTCAAGTAGTTTTTGGGCTTGGAGCTGTCGATCGATCTGTTGCAGGTTTAACTGCCCCAGTTGCTCTTCTAGTTGAAGCTGCTGTTCAGTGGCTTCCTTTTGAGTCAGAAGCCCCGACATTTTGAGCTGATTGACTTGAGCAAGCTTTTGCTGAGTGGCAGCAATTTCTTTTTGGGTGGCATTGGCTTGAATCTGCTCAATATGTTTTTGCCCCTCTTCCTCTGAAATCTGCCGCGCTAGCTGGAGCCGTTTGACTGCAATGATCTGCTGGTCTGTAGACTGACGAATGGCAGATTCAGCACGCTTATTGACTTCCTCAATCTGCTCAAGTTGTTGGCGCTTGGCTTCTTCCGCTCTACGGCGTGCCTCTTCAGCAAGTTGCTCCTGCTTGCGAGCATACTCCTCTGCCTTGCGCTTCTCTTCTTCGGCAAGTTGTTCGGCTTTCCGTTTAACTTCCTCGCGCTGCTTTAGCTCGCGGTCGAGGAACTGCAAGTTGGCGTCTGAGAGTTTTTGGTTAAGTTCGAGTTCTTTGGCTTTGGCTTCCTCAACCGACAATGAGCCACTGGCGCGAAGCTTCGCAACTTCTGAGATTTGCTTTTTGATTTGAGCTAGTTCGGCATTAAGGCTATCTGTTTTGATCTGCTCAATTTTTTGGGTTGCCTGTTCTTCACCAATTTGACCTGCTAGTTGCTGGCGTTTGATAGCTGCAATTCGGTCTGTCTCGGTACGCTGGATAACTGCCTCAGCTTCAGAATTTGCCCGTCGCAAAGCTTCCAGCATCTCTTCCTCAGCCGCCTTCTTCTCCCGGACAACTTGCTGGGCTAGCTCAATGCGAGTCTGAGCAGTCTCCTGTTCCAGTTGCTTTACTTCTTCCGCTAGTTTCTTTTGCTGGTCTGTAGATAAGCCAGCAGTGGAATCGATTTTTTTGGTGACAACATCACGATTGAGTTCGGCGCGGATCTTTTCAAGATTTTCTTGATTGAGCCTGAGCTTTTCGGATAGATAGTTTTTCTCTGCCTCCAATGACTGCTGATTGGCTTGTTCTTCAGATAGCCGCCCCTCTGCCTGGGCTTGAATGATCGCCGCCCGCGCACTAACAAAGTTTTGCTCCAGGTCAGAAGTCGCTTTGGCAAAATCATTGCTGATTACCTGTGCAGTATTGGTGGCGGTATTTGCCAGTTCATCAAAAGCAGTCTTTTCCTTGGTAAGGACATTGAGTTGAATTTGCAGTTGACCGCTCAATTCCTGCGCTGCTTTCACCCCTACGTTGGCGGGGTCAATCGCTTTCAGGCGCTGTTCAGTTTGTGTGATTGCATTGTTTAGCGCTGCCTGTGTTGCCTGTACTTGTTTCTGAGCTTCCACTCGCTGCTGGAGAAGCTGCTTTTCATCCTCTGCGAGTTTTTTAATTGCTCCTTCATTTTCTGGATTTATGGACAGTTTTTGAGCTTCCAAGCTTTTGAGCTGAGAATCGATTGCCTTCAATTCAGCCAGTGGCCCCTGCCCAAATTTAAATTGCTCGCGTAACTGGCGAGCTGCATCGGCTGTTTTCCCGCTGACTTCTCCCAAGTCGGCGATCGCAATCCGAATATCATCCAGTCGTTTTTGGGCATTGGTGGGGATATCTAGAAGTTTATTGAGTCCGAATTTTTCATCTAAATTTTTTGACAAAAATGGCAAATCATTCCACTTGCGAACCAGGGCATCTAACCAATCGGTGGGAGCTGGCTCTTGTGGAAGAACATCTTTAATCGTTTGTCCTGTTTTGCTTGCTGTGCTTGTGAGACTTTCTAATGAAAGTTCAATGGACTTGATAGAGGTATCAAAACCTTCAGCGCCATTTTTTACGCGATCCATAATGCGGTAGAAGGTTTCAATGGCGGCATATGCAACTGCTACTTGGATGGCATAGGACTTCAGTACTCCAGTATTTGCGAACACTTTGTCCTTGATGACATCGAAGCCTCCTGCAAAGTTGATTAAGGCTGGAATAGCTTTGAAAATTGAGGCAATGAGAAGAGCATCAAGAGTTGTAGAGAAAAGCTCTTCATTGGCTGTAGCAACGTCTAAAGCACCGGAGAACATATTGAGTGCTGGAGTTCCCACTTCCACCCAAGCTTTCCCCATTTCGACTTGCAGAGATTGAAGGGAATTATTGAAGCGGTTTACTGATGCTTCAGCACTCTGGCTAGCTCCTACAACCCCTGTCTGCGTATTAGCTGCTAGCTGAGCCGTGAACTTTGGAATGAAATCCTCTGAGGCGACTGCCCCAGTGGAAATCAGTCCACGCAGCTCGCCCGTAGTAACGCCCAAAGCCTGCGATGCTGCTTGGAATGCACCGGGAAGCCGTTCTGATAATTGATTAAGTTCTTCAAGCTGAATCGTTCCACCGCTCAAACTTTGACGCAGAGCAAGAAATACGCCTTCAGTCTCGGCGGCTGAAAGTCTCATGACTGCTGATGCTTGAGCAACATCCTGAAATATTTGCTTGGTTTTTTCCCCTTTGAGATTGGTTAACTGAGCGGCAGCAGAAAGTTGAGCAAAGCCCTCAGCCGAAGCATTGAAGTCAGTTCCTAAATCGTTAGAGACCTTGCGAAGAAACTCTAAATCTTCTGACACGCCCCTAGCTGAACTAGAAGTTACATCTAAGCGATTGGCTAGATTTTCGGCTGCTTTTGCAGCATTGAAATTTTGCTCTAGATCGCCAAAAAACTGATCAAAGATATCGCTTGCTGTCTGCCAGGAACTAAAAAGTGTACCTGCATCTGCTATATCTTTAAGTCCGGCTCGGAATTTTTCTAGAGCAGACTTGCTTTTATCAGCGGTCTTGCCAAATTCATTGAGGGCGGACTGCCCTAGCCCCAAGCCACTACGGGCAGTTCCTGCCGCAGACTGGACATGCCCAAATGCTTGGGACATTCCGGTAGCCGCTTTTTCAACTTTTTCTGCTGATTCGACATATTCTCCAAGAACTGAGGTGCCTAATCGAAAATCGGCACCTAGGGACTGAAGAAGATCGCCAGCGGTCGCTAAAGCAGGATGTAGAGATTTAATACGGGCGATCGCCTTTTCAATTCCATCGTCGATCAGCTTTGCTAAGGAAGTTAGAACATCCTTGACGAGATCTGCATTATTTGCAATGCCAATGAAGAAAGTACTGGCAGCATTGGCTTTCCCTTGAATATTTGCCAAAGCATCATCGATCCCTTGGATGCCAAGCGTAATTCCCTGTAGTGCAGGCAGAGCCAATTTAACAGCATTGTCAGCCCCCGAAGCTAGCCCATATAGGCTATTGAGCTGTCCTAACCCCACTTGCTCCAGCATTCCCTGCTGAATTCCAGCAAGCGGCCCCTCGAACAAATCCTCTTTAAGAAAGGCAGCAATATTGCCTAACTCTAGAATTCCGATTTGTCCAACCGCTTGGAATCCTTTTTCTAGGTTGCCTAGTAGAAGTTCTGTGGTGCTTAATCCTGTGTTAAGGCGCTCAATATCGTTGGCAATACCAACGAAAAATGCTTGCGAAAAAGTGACAGCCGCAGTTGCAGGAAAAGCTCCCAAAAACATGCCGCTGATGGCGGACGCTGTATCTGCTGCCTCAGAACGAACTTGTCTGAGAGCATTTTGAATTGGTGCCCCATCAGCGGATAGAGTTAGCTGTAGCTGCCCTAGTTCCATGTCACCTCAACTGCTGGCGATACAAAACAGCAAAGGTTTCTTGGACATTCATCTCTTGCTGAGCAATTTGCGTCCAGGGTCTACCTGGTATCTGAGTGCCGTTTTTTGTGACATACCCCTCGTGAACTGGAGCGGCGTATTCGAGGCTCCAAGCAAAAACGGCTTCTGTTGGGCTGGCAAATACCATCTGCTGGGAAGATCGCAGCCTGCCAGTATCCACAATGTCGAGGGGGCCGCTCCAGCCAGCCCACGTTCTCGGCTCGGTAATGACTTCAGAAAACTTGCGCCCTAACAACAAAGCTGTTTCTGCAAAAGCTTTTTCAGTGGCAGCGTTGATCGCCCCGACGTTTATAGTGAGCTTGTAGTTTGTCATTACTTTGCGGCGGATTGGATTTGTTCGATGTCTAAGTAGCCTGTTACCCAGGTTGGGATTTTTGCTTCCTTAGCAAGTTTTAAAAATGTTCTGGCAGCAGCAGGAGAGATAAGCTCTTTGCACATCTGCTCATACAGTGCCTGCCCGTACGGGTTGAACATGCTCGATTTGACTTTCTTGGCTCCCTTGAGAGCGCAGATTGCCAATGCGGCTTGAGCAACGGGAGTTGCCTGCATATTGGCAACTTCTAACTGGTGCTGGTTAAATGCCGCTAGAGCCTGCTCTATGAGCAGGATGGGGCATCTGCCAAAGTTCTTGGCGTTGAAGCGTTCTTCGTTTGGAAATGCCAGTTTTAGCCGCCAGTAGATTTCGTTCCACTCGAAGGTTTTTTTGGGGCTGAATCCTTCTGTTCTACGCTGACCTTACCCCGGTTCATTTCGTGGGTTGCCCAAAAGTCAAACAGTTTTTCTAGCAAGAGCATTCCCCCAATTACTTTTCCTTGGGGTAAATCCCAGACTCTGGCAAGAGTCTTTTCCCGGTTCCAGTTAGGGTCTAACCGTGACTTGATAACTACGGTACAAACGTCGATTTTGAGGTCTAGATCAGCCTCAATATCCTGGTTTTTGATTTTCTCTCGATCTATGGCGCTGTAAATGCGGCGAAATTCACGTTCTTCGCAAACAGTCGAGCAACCATACCTGGGAAGCACAAGCTTGCCACAGCCAGGGGCAGATATTTCTTCATGCTCTTCGCCAAATAGAGTCTCATAGGGTTCTGTTTCTGACACGCTTTATCTCCACGTCGTATGCGGGTGTTTCAATATTTGGGAAAAAGACCTGATACTTTTCTTTGGTGTCAGGATCTGTCAGTTCGCACTCCTCAAGTGCCTCGTTAACCACGAGGATGCCGATCAAAATACTGTCACTTCCAATTTCGCAGTGACAAGCAAAAACAGCTTTGCTTTTGAGGAGTGAAACGAACATTAAGCAACAGCTAGAGGCGAAACCTCCAGGACATCGCCAACGAAGGATGCATTCAAATCCATCGTCACGAAGTTATCTGTTGGTGCGGAATCGGGCGCACCCGTAATAAGACCTGCTCCTTCAATTACGCGCCCCGTGCTGAAGGCATCGCTAGGAGGTGGAAGTTCGCGCCGAATCCAAATCGGGATTCCTTGATCTGCTGCGTGCAGGCAAGTAATCAATCCAGCATTCTTTTCGTAGTAAATACCAGGAAGGGAAATGTTCTTCTCAGAACCTGTCGATACACCGTCTCTGGTGCCTCCATCATCATAATGATTGACAGAAGCCATGTTGTAGGAGCGATCAACACCGGAATCGGTGCGATCCCACATTTTGACGGGGAACTGGGCAGTTGCCCCAGGGGGAATAGCTTCGTCCAGTGCCCGAACGCTTAAAGCTGTCGATGTTGGTTTTGCGGAGACGACGGCAATAAACTCGTTACCGTCCTCGTCCACAAACAAAAGCCGTTGTCCTGACTGAATAACATTAGTCGGAGCGCCAGCTAGAGTAATTGTTGTTGCTCCTTTGGCGGGGCCAGCGGCTCCGATGGCGAGGGTTTCTGGAGTGGGCTTGATGCGATCGCCCGGTTTTTTGCCGAGCAGCGCGATTGTGATTTTTACATCTTTGCCTCTGATAGGCGGATGTGCCATTTATTTGCGTCTCCTGATCAAGGGGTGTTCAAGCTCGATAGTTCGGCTTTCGATGTTGTCTAGCTGGCTAATTGGAAGGATTCGAGGGCGGACAAGACTTATCTCTGGTAGCTGGTCAATTAAGCGATTTGTGGCTTCTACAGTGTCATCATCAGGATTCCATTGGCGCAGTTCTAAGCGCGATTGATAGATTACAAGGTTGGCTTCTACTAAGGGTTGTAACGGAGATTCATAGGCAAAAATCAGGGTCACTTCTAGTCCCGACGCTTCAGTTCCTTTCGGCGGATAGCTGGGATGCCAGATACTAATTGCCGGAACAGTTTGCCCATTTGGAAAGGTGTAGGTTCCTAGGAGGTCTGAAAGGATTGCCTGAATTTTGTCTCGTAGCGTGATCGCATCCATCCTCAGACCTGCCTTGTAAAAATGCCGTGAAACTTAGTCCCTGCTTCCCTTTCAAACTCAGGTATAGGTAAGGTTTGGCGCTTCAAGGTGAACTTCCCTTTTAGCTCTCCGACTTCTGCTTGTGCTATGGCTCCATCTTTAATTGAGGCTGGAAGCTGCATTGGCAGGACAGCATAGCCAATCATCGGCTCCTCTTTCTCACCAATGCCAGGGAAGAACAGCTCGCGAGGGCGATTATCAGGCTTAAAGTAGCAGTGAACTGTTAGGGACTCTGTTACTGGAACAGGATTTCCTCTGCTATCGCTCCCCATCTGTGCAGTGGGTACTTGAAAGGTTAAAGTGGCGTTGACCCGGTCTTTAAATGGGGAGCGGCTAGTCTTGAGTTCTTTGAGCATTGCTCTAACGGTTCCTGGTATCAGTTCAGTTGCTAAAGTTCTTGAAATCGACAGTGAGGTTCATGTTTTGGGAAGCACCCTAGATAATGGCGAATTTGAGCGCAGCTACGACATTCCAATTAATTTCTCGCTCAAATCAAACGATGTGAATTTAGTAGGAGCGACTTTAGTTTTTGAAGTCAAACACTACACGAGTGGAATGGCTTCACTTCTTACCACTAAAACAACCTCAGACGATTCAATCAAAATTGTTTCTCAAACGCCTGGGGAAATGTCCGCTTCGACAACCCTAGAAAAAACGTTGTTTGATTCATTGCCGTCGTCGAATCCAATTACTTTGAGTTATCGGATTCGAGCAACTGTTGACGGGCTTGTATTACCCGTTGGTAAGGGAAGTTTTGTTTCTAAACCGGAATCTCCCTAACTTCGGACGAACCGAAGTAGTTAGGGAGGGGAATCAGGGTAGATGCTAAAGCTGCCTTGATCTTTGAGGGTGTACCGAACTCCCAGCCCATCATCAACCTCTAGCTCAAACCGGAATTCTGTTTCTTTAAAGACTGCCGCTGTATCTGTTCCGTAAATGAAGACATTAGCGGTTACTAGCTCCTTTCCTGTTTCCGGATCTACTCCCTGAACTGGAACAGTAATCCCTTTCCCTTGGGATTTGGAGATGAGCAGCGTTTTTCCTCCGATTTCCACCGTGCTAGCAGCCCGGAAGTAGATTTGGAAATTTGCTAATCTCTCCCCAATAACGCGGACTTGTAAGGTGTACAAATCTCCCGCTCTGAGCCTTTGTCCAGCTAAGAAAGTCCCTCCAGCAGAAATTGTGCCTTCTGGCTTCTGCATGGGGTTTAAGTACAGCACCGCTGGCACAGATAGGGCAAAAACTGTTTGGACTGGCTGAGGAGCCAACCGATGGTTTCGCTTCAAGGGAACAACTTTGCCATCGCTCTTGAAGCTCAGCGAGGTTGACTCAATCTTTCGGATGCGGTTGACGGTTGAAACACTGGTCAGGAAGCTCGTTGCAATTAGTCGAGGTGCGAACTTACGCCGTCGCTTAACCAGTGTGACCGCAACGGCAAAACTTGAAGAGATAGGAGATGGAGTGATTGCGACGAGGGGCATTTAGTCCACCGAGATAGAGAGGGAATTAGCCGCTACAAAAGGGATGTCGTACTGGTCGATAGATGTGGCAGGGACTTGATTGCGTCCGCAGTAGTTACCCCCGGTCGCATCGTCAAAAAAGATCAGATGGCTAATCAATCCTTGGCTGCCCGTGCTTTCAGACCATACGATTGGCTGGGCATTAGTTTTTCCCTGACCAGGTAAAACGGCTGGAAAGTAGACGGTATTATTAGCGAAGGCTACTCGCCCATAGCTAGGCTCAATCGGTTCGGCTCCAGGTGCGGTATCGTTCGGCGTACCTGTGACGTAGCCGACATACCAAGTCGGCGGGATCTGGCGGGGAACGCCGCCGAATATGTGATCCAGCCATGCATTCTTCACCAGTAGTGAGAAGAAGCCTCCGGGCTGAGCTTGAATAGTAATGCTGCCACTTGGGATTAACAAGCCATCATTCATCTGGACTAATTTGGCAGCCGGGAGCTGGGCATAGGCAACGGCGTTCCCTGCAACCGCGCTGTCCCAGATGACTAGATCGACCACTGACCCAATGTTCGCAGTAGCTAGGTTGGTTTGGATATCTGCCGTAACGGTTTTGAGTCCGTTAACAGCGGCGGGAAAGTTAGCCAGATTGTTAGCAACTGCTACCCGCGTCATATTTCCCGAAACGGGTTCTGCTCCCGCCCCCGCTTCACCAGATGCAGTTAGGGTAAATCCGAAGTAGAGCGTGCTGTTGACCGCCCAGTTGACTCCCCCTAATTCAGCATTGAGGATTTGAGCTTCTGCCCAATTTGTAAAACTTCCTGGCATCTTCTTCCTTATCTATAGAGCTTGTTTGCTTATCTATAGAGCTGAACTCTATAGATAACTATTTCCGACCAATCAATAGGCTTGAAATTCCATTGAACTAGTGTGTATTGCTCGATGTCGTCCGATAGGGATGTCCATGTATTGAGCAAGTTCATAGGCTTTCGCCAGCTTTAGCTGTTCCATCCCGCTTGTCCGTTGCCCTGGTGCCCACTCGACAACATCAGCTTTTGTAAGAGCGAAGCTGGTTGAGGATTGCTCTGTAGCGATCGCCTCTTCTAGCTCATCCAGTTTTTCGAGGACAGTTAGCACCATTTGGCACAATAGCTCGGAGCGATTCACTATTTCGGCTTTCTCATGTACCTCCCCAATTTTGGAAGGCGCAAGTTTTAGATGCTTGATAACGCGATATTCATCGCTCAGAACTAGAGGCACGGCTCTCCTTGGGCTTTGGTGTGGTCGTGACTAAACCTAACCGCTTTGCCATATCTTCAGGAATTTCGACCTCCTCACCCGCTGGATAAATCTTGCCGCCATGAATGTAGGATTGATCGAGATTAACTTTCATTAGCTAATCCCTTTGATGACAGCGATCGCCTCTGGCTCAAGGACAACTGGGAAACTCGTTTGGTATGCTTCTCCTTCTAAACGAGGCGGCTTATCAGTTTTTGAGACGACATTGATGACTCGACCTGGCCCAGTTTGACCCACCGCCCGACCAATCGCGTAGTATCCCAAAGTGTCTTGGATTGGCAAAATTTGTCCGTCACCTAAATCAAGATTTTCATCTCTGCCTGTTGAGCAGATGAAAACCATACAGTCATCGGGCAAGAATCGTATTGAACCGTTTTGTGTGCGGTATTGTAAATCGTACAGTTCAATGGGGGGAAGTCCGTCTGCTCCAAAAATGGCATCAATAGAGGCTTTCTCCGCGCGACCTGGAACTCCCTGAATCTGACCTGTAGGTGAAACCTGAACTCGGCTAGTACGAGTCCGAACCTTGTCATTATTTCCCATGATGCTGGTGACTTTACGCCCCGATACAATCCGGCTAACCATATAGCCTTTGGCATAAAGCAGATCAACCATGCTGAAGATATCGACAAAGGGGTCGTAGGTATCGTCTGACCAAGGTGTGACGGCTGTAACGCGGTGCCCTGCTGGATTGCTGAAGTTAACAATTTCCTGATAGCTGTTGTCGCCCTGACGGACAACTTGGGCGTTGACAATTGCTTCCCAGCGCTCTTTTTCCGACTTCTCGCCTAATGCTCTGTTGAGGACTACATCTGCCCAATTGGCGACTTGTGCCATTGCTTCCATTGAGCTGCCGCGCCCTAGAAGCTTGATGAGAGCATCGTATTGTCGCCCATTCAGGTCACGGGCGATGTCGGAGTTGCCCAAGTCAACATCAACGAATCCAATTAAGTCTCCGTCTTTTTTCTGGGTCGGGCTGTAGCGGGTGCCGTCATTCGCTACAACGGTACGGAATTTCACCTCATCCTCGCGAAACATATTCTCTTCAACTGGACGCTCAGGCAAAATCTCGGCACCGATATAACGACGGCGAGGAGCTTGAAATTGAGCAAGAGGATTTCGGGCAATTTGAGCAAATTTACCCTCCTCTTGCATCTGACTAACGAGAGTTAATAAATCCATCTAATTAGACAACTCCAGTGGTGGTTTGGTATAAAGCGCGAATTTTGTCTTTGAGGGCAGTAGCCATCGTTGCCCAGTCAGGCAAGAAATTTTCTTTGACTAAGCTGTTGTGGCGGTAAAGCTCGCAATCTGCACAGAAAACGGCATCCGTTACGTCGAACGCCAATAAATAGATTTCCTCATCGGTGGCAGCGGCTACTCCGAAGCCAGTTCCCGCTGTGCGTTCTGCGAAAGTCCGACCTAGTAATGTGCCGGATTTAATAGGCTTGCGCCCTTCTACATCAGCAGCAAAATCAGCCGGATTGATGCGTGCCCCGCCTGGAATTAGGGAGTGACGATCTAGAAAGTCCCCTGCCCAAGCTGGCGGAGTAAGTTGAGGGGAGGAAAAATTAACTCTTGCCATGTTTAAGCCTTCAAATAGTCAGGAACTGTGTAGTTATTAGTCAGGTAATCACCAATTGGATCGGTAGAAGCCTTGCCGCTAGCACTTCCGCTGGGTAGCTGCGTTTTGGTGGTATGAAAAAGTGCGGGAAGAAAAGGCTTCCAGGTTGCGGAAGCTTCGGCATACTCGCGCAGTGCTTTGCCACCAACAGTGACGCTGTTGTTATCGGCGATCGCCAGTTCATCAGAGCAGCCCGTCAGGAGTTGTTCGAGAACTTCTGCAACAGCTCCAGACTTACTGGCCGCGCTCTGAATGAGAGAACGTTTTTCTGCTTGAGTTAATTTTGTTTCTGCTTCTTTCTTGGCGGCTTCTGCTTGCTCTACCTGAGTTCTGACTTGCTTCAAATCGTCTGCCAGAACTTTCACTTTATTGGCAGAGGATTGCAGCTTTGCCTCAAAATCTTCCCCTTCAGCGCCAGAAGCTTCTAGGATGTGAGAAGTGAGTGTTTCAAGTTTCTGGTTTTGTTGCTCTAGCTTGCGTTGGTCAGCAAGCAACCCAGAAACTTTGCCCTGTATAGCTTTGATAATGTCGTCGGCATCGTCGAAGTCTGCTAATGCAGCGATCGCGTCTTTGTAGTCCACAAAAGCCTGATGGTTATAGTTCTAGGCTCATTGTGGGGCGCTAACTTTTTAAGATTCAGTCTCAGATTTTTCAGGGGATAGAACTATGAAGGATACGGCGATTGGCTTATCTTTAGCTGAGAACTCGACTATCTCCCCTCTGACGGCTTGCTTCTTCTCTACCGGACTCCCATCAGCAGCTTGGTAGTACACCAGCGCATAAGCCCCATTGTTAGGCGTTGACCCTTCTACTCGTTCAATTTTCATCAGATAACTCCTCTAGGCGAATTTGGATATCAGACTGTAACTGCCGACGCTTCGCTTCAAGCCTGGCAGTTCTTTGCCCAAATCGCCGCTCTTTAGCGGTGGCTCCCCGCTCTGCTGCCTCGCGTCGGCGTTGCAGTTCCCGCGTATTTTCTGCAAGCTCTCGGCGGAGAGTTTGCAAGCGAGAATCGCTTTCAATTTGCTGACGACGGCGTTGTTCACGCTCCGAAACTGTCTGTCTCTCTGCTGCTTCTGCTTGTCCTTCTTCTGTGAGGGCAAACTCTGGCTCTTGCGAGGGTTGAGCGAAAGTAAGGAAGTCTTGCTTGACTCTCGCTCTCAGTTCAGTAAGTTGGGCTTGCAGTTCTTCTGCCGTTCGAGCTTTGCCATCAATTTCATAAATTAACGGTTGTGACAAATCGCTTTCTGCTCGCTGCTTGATGGCGGCACTATCTGCCAAGCCCTCTTCAATCCACTGGGCAATTTCTGCCCTTGCGGCGGTCAATTCTTCCTGGAAGGCATTGCGAGCGCGGCTGTAGGTTTCAGATTGGCTAATTATGGTGGCGGGGTCAGCTTCTTCGTCATCCAGTAAGATCCTCACGTACTCCTGATTCCAGGTCTCCAAATCGTTGAGTATCTTCTGGCTGTATTGCAGCAGATCGGCTACAGAGGTGGTTTCTGGCTTCTCCAGAAGTCGTTTAAGTCGAGCATCTGATGTGCTGCCTTCAGTCGCTGCTGCATCGCGAATCTGCTGCCACTCAGTAGCAAATTGCTCTGCTCTTTGCAGTGTTTGGCGCGAGACTTCGTTTGGATAATCCAAATCCTTTTCTAGAGCGGTGATTGTGCCGTTGATCTGACCGATAAGTTTGCTGACCCTTTCGGCTTCTTTACGCAGGCGGTTTTTAGGAGAATCGGATTGACCCTCATACACGATCGCCAAATCGGAGGGAATCTCCCCTGCTTCCCATTGCTTGGAATCAATCAGCAGTGCCACTACTCGCGGCGGATAGGTACGCAGGGCAATCAAATTTCTCTCGATAATTTGTAAATTTCGCTCTACCTTGCTAGCCATGTTGTTCGATGCTGATTGCCGTTGCAGCACATAGTCGTCTGCTAACTTTTGCTGCTCCTGGCGCTTGGTGTTGAGGCGATCGCTATAGTTTTGCCTCAGAAGTCGATAGTTGTTAACTTTCTTAGGTAGTTTGCCTTGCGTTTGTCTCAGCGCCAGGGATTGCTCATACTGCTGGCGTTTGCTGGAGTCGAGTTGGTCTACCCTTGTGGGCAGCTTTTGAACACGGCGCTGCAAATCAGCAAGCTGACTGCGAGAGTTGCTGGCGCGGCGCTGTACCTCTTCCAAACTGCTTGCCAGTTGCTCCAGCTCCTGAATACGGGGTGCTAAATCCCTCCGGTGGAGTTCCTGGGGAGATACCACTGATAAATCGCCGATCTGTTCTCGGATTCGCTGCAATCCTCTCAAAGCCTGAGAGCGCTCTGGGGAACGGTCTGCCTCAATGAGTGACTGTTGAGCCTCGTCGAATGATCGCGTTAATCCGTCAATTTCTTGCTGAACTTGCTTGCTCTTTCCGTCAGATTTGAGAGTATCTCGGCGAGTAGTGAGATCACTTAATAGCGCTTGTAACTTTTGAGCCTTACTGCGGACAGCCGCTGCATCAGCTCCTGATTTCTCTAAGGCTCGGATTTCCCGGTCAATAGATTTTGCCTGCTTTTGCAGCGCTTTGATTTGCTGGGGAGCATTGTCAAAGTAAGGAACGCCTAATGGGTCGGCGATACGGCGGTAGTTGGTCTCTAGAGCCTCTACCTCTCGATTAGCTTCCTCAATGCGCTGCGATTGAATTCGGGCTTGTTCGAGGGCAGATTCTTGCTTACCCTGAAACTTGGCAATGGCTTGCTGTCCATCTGCAATAGCCTTTCTCGCCTTAGCTGTTGTGCGCTGTTTAGCAGCCAAGACTTCCGCCTGTTGGCTGGCTTTTTGGATAGATTTGCTGACTTGTTCCGTCTGAATCCGCACATCGCTAACAATCTGAGGGCTGCGAGTATCTGGTCTACTTTCCGGTGGTGGGGCTACTGGCTTGGGCTTTTCTGGATGCCGATACTTGAGCATCCGAGCGATCGCTTCATACCGTGCAGGAGAAAAGCGTTTGAGGTGGTCTGGAGAAACAAAAAATTCTTTGACTGAATCGGCAAAGTCCTGTGCTGCCCCTGTTAGTCCATAGCCAGTCGTGGCACGCTCCTTCTGCATGGCTTGCCAGTACTCGGAGTTTTTTGGCGGTGCCAGACTTCCCCACTCTTGATAAGCCTTGAGGTAAGCCATCTGTCGGAGTAGTTCATCTTTTTTGGCTTGCCCTGAGTAGAAACTGACAGAGCCATCCTCTAAATTGACTGTTGCGGGAACCTTTGCGGTAGGCAGCTTGAGCTTTTTGCGCCAAAAGCGTTCGTAAGCATTCTGCTGCCGCGTTAGATAAATATTTTTGAGATTCCTAGTCAGCTCTGGAGGTAGATCCAATCCGGCAAACTGCCGCAGCAGATCCAAATCCCGTGATGATTCTTTTAAATCACCGCTGCCGTGCCAGTTGACGCCAGCAAAGCGGAATGAATGCATTTCCTCTTCATCAGAGGCACCAGGGGGCTTGATGTTCTTAGAGGCGTTGGCAATAGGCTGAATCTCTTCATAGACTGCTTTGCGAAGCGCTTGCAGCTTGGGTTGAGGCGGAAGAGCCTGCTGATTAATTTCAGCAATTCGCTGGCGGATGCGTCCTTCTGCTAGCCGAGCGTAAGCCCTTTCTTCCGATTGAGATTGTTGTAAAGCAAGTTTGTAAACATTGTCGGCAATTCGCTTTTCTAGCTCCCTATGCTCTGTTTCTGTCAGATCTAAAGGAATGAGAGCAGGAGGTAAGGCAAGCCTGGGTAATTCACCTCGTAACACCTTTCTAGCTTCTTGTCCTTCTGGAGATGCCAGTAAAGGCTCGATTCCTGGCAGTGGAGCTGGTGTCTCATCCCAGATATCGATCAGAAATTCGTCTAGTAAGTTTTGTCTTTGTTGTTCGGCTCTCTTAAGTTTTTCCTGGCGCTGTTGTTCTGTTTCCTGTTCTTGACGAAACTGCTGTCTTTCTAAACGTTCTAGTAACCCAAAGTGTTTATAAACTTCTAAAATGGCTTGATCGCTAGAAAAATACTCGTTAAGATCGTGACTTTTAACATCAGAAATTTCAATGGTGTTTATAGGTAAAAATGAGCGCAATATATCCCCTGCCCCCATTAAGTTGATGTACTGTCCTGGAGAAAGATTGGCTTCAATAAAACCAAAGCCAGGGCTACCAAACGATAACCCTTTAACAGGAATATCCATCTCATTACAGAGGAGAATAGCTTCCTCAATAATTTTTCCTCCAGAGGAATAACCAATAAAATTGGCAGGAATCCCATATTTCTTGTAATAAGCCGCTGCTGTTGCTGCAAGTCTGACAGCCGCAGGATTGCGACCACTGACAATTGCAGTAGATATCATTTTGGAGACTGCTCTAGATGCGTGAAAAATGCCAGTAGGATCGTTTTCGATGGGAACTTCTGTATCAAATTCTGGGTACTCAAAAGCAACTTGATAGTCATCTTTGGGAAAAATGGCTTTAAAAACACCGTTCAGAACTGTTGAACCCTTACCTTTACGACCAAAAAAACCACCAACAATGAAAGTGATACCTCCTTTGTCGCTCAGGTCTAAATCTTTCAGTTCTGCTTCTAGGTCGGGAACCATGTTCTTCGCTATACGAACAGATTCTTTAATTCCCTGCCGATAGCGTTCTTTAGCGAAGTAATAGGCAGTTAGTGAAACACCAACAATCGCTGAACCAATTACTAAGTTTTTTAAAGCTTGATTAGTTTTTTCTTCTGGAACTGGAAACGGTAAGGGTAGGGCGTCTGATTTTTGTGGCAGAAGAGATGCCACTAATCCAGCTAGCGCTGAACTGTAACCCTGTTGCTGTACCTCTGGGTCTTGATAGCCTTTACCCGGTATCCAGACAGGCTTGAGCGGTGCTAATCCTCCTGCACGTTCAAAGGGAGCAGCGCCGTAGTTGATCTGGTCTGGAGTTTTTTTCTGGCAATCTTGGGCGTGGCGAATAATCCAAGCATTGTCGATCAGCCCATTTTGCTCCCACTCAGGTTTCCAGGGCAGGTTGTAACAGCGGTCGTAGGGGTGGATGACTGCTGGTGCTTGCTCAATCGGGTAAACCTGCCCAGCACGGGCAGCACAGAATCCACAAACCCGCTCATCTTGGGTTGCAATCCGCTGGACGTATTCAATGCCATTTTGCTTATAGGTGAAGCGAGTCGCGTTATCTGTTGCGTTGAGCGTCTCCGTGCGGACAATGCGCTCTGCCTGCCCTTTGGTAATCCCAAGCTGATTACGCATCTCCCGCGCCACGCGCTGCACACCCCAACCTTGAATTAATCCCAGTTGAATTAACCCGGTTGCTCGATTGCGAAATTCTTCTGTGTGTTTAGATAAACGGCTAACAGAATCGCGTGCAGCAAAAGCTACTGCCTCAATAGGGACTGTGGCAGTAGCCTTGACAAAAGATTCCCCTTCACTAAGAGCAAGCAGTTCCTCTGCTAAGGTTGTCCCATTCTGGCTAGAGGTTTGTAGTAGTTGCTGAAATTCCCGCTCGTATTCGGCTCGATTGTTGGGGTTAACGAACGAAAGTAAATCCTTCAGTTCGCTTTGAATCAGTAGCGCTCTTTGAGTCGCCAGCAGCGAGTCATTTGCCCCGATTGCGGGGTAAGTAGTCAGCAGTTGCGTTTCCAGTTGGGAATACGAATTTTCTAGTGCTGCATCCAATCGTGTTACAGCACTACTTTCCAGGTCAGCAGTTACTCGGTCGTACCGAGCAACAAGCGTGGCAGATGCTTCGCTCATGTCGCATCATTTGCCTCTTGTTCTTGTTGCTGTTGTGGTTGTTTCTGATTAAATTCATCAGAGCTAAAAGGAGCTGAAGGCATCCGTTTCATGTCTTCTTTCCTCTCCCGCTTGATTAATTCCCATTCAGCATCTGGATCGCTAATGCCTGCCTCGCTCATTGCAGTAGTACGTGATCGCAATCCGGCGTTGTAGTCGTCGCGGTTTACCTGCCTCTCTTCTGGAAGCGGCTTCCCGGTAGCTAGCTTTAGCTCAACAACTGGCGTGTAATTTGGCTCATCCAGCAATAACAAGACGGTGGCAAAAACCTCGCTGAGAGCGGCTTCTACAACCTCCGAGTAACCCTCAAGGCGGGTTAAAAAGTCTTGTTTAACTGTTTCTCGGCTGATTCCTGACAGATTGCCATCATCGGATACCAGCAGGTGCCCTAAGCCAACTGAGCGATAGAAACAGGCGATATCAATATTTATAGAGTCGCCGAAAGTCTGAACGCCGACAGGTTCCCGGTACTGAATAGAAGGGTTCGTATACCCTACAGGATTTCTTGGATCGCCCAAGGGTAATCCCTGAATGAAGGCAAGTTTGTTTGCTCCAAATTCTATTGCTCCAGGCTCAGTAACGAATCTTTCGCCACCAGGAGCGGAAGGGTCTTCTTCCCAGCGCCCCGGCATCTGGGCGTTTAGAATGACCCGCTCCAGAAAACCTGCCATGTTGTTATTGACGCTTTTCATTGTTAACGTCTTGTTGATGCTGTTCTGTGCTTGTTTGGCATCAATACCGAACAAGCAAGAACTGCGTAGCTCAAATATTGGCAGTCGTCCGCCTAAATCAATTGTGTAGGGTTCTTTTTCAGCTTTGCCCTCCTGTACTTGAACTTCGCACTGCCCGTTATCCAGGAGGGTGTATATTTCCTTTCCTTTGCTGTGACAGTAGGTAGCTTTGTAGAGGATGCCGTCGTCATCTCGTTCGGTGATTACTGATCCTGGTGATGGGCAGTGCAAAACGATCCGTTTCCAGGATTCTGATGCTTCTGCGTAGCGCTTAGGAGAATAGAGCCGCAAATATCCTGTTCCCGTTCCGTTACCATCTCCCCGGACAAGCATTTGGGTGACAGCTTCGGCAATCGGCTTTCCTTGATTTGTGTTTTGAGAGACGGCTAGATGCCTTTGCCAATCCCACCAAGATTGGATTAGAGCCTCAGTTTTTGATTCCTCTACCTTCTCTCCGTTAGTCCCTTTCAAATACCAATTAAACGGCTGTCCGATTAAGGCATCTCTATAATGATGAGCCGTCTCGCGGATCAAATTATAGGAGTGATAGACGCTCTGAAGTTGCGCTATGACATCGGAATACTTGGGGTGATTCTGAGGTGGGCGCGGCCCCGTCCAAAACTTGAAAGTGTCTCCGGTGTAATAAGCCCAGTTTTCGTCCATGTCAGTTGAGAAGCTTCTCATTAACTGTCATGGATGGCAATTAAAAAAATCAGGCTTAGTTCTCAGGCCCCGCAATCAAACTACCAGGCATCAAACGACGTTGAGCCTTGGCTTTTATACCCTTCTTCTTGATCGTTATTACTAGCGTGCCAAGCCAAAGCGGCAGCGATCGCCCCATCTCCATGCCGCTGCTTTCCATCGGTGCCGCGTTTGCGTTTGCTATCGGGCACTTTAGGTACGCCACGCTCAACGACAACGCATCTATGGTCAAGCAGTAAGTCAGAATCTTCCGGCAATAGGATTGAACGATCTTCAAGTGCTGACTTGTATTTGGGCATGTTCTCCAAATACCAGTTGTTCGTCAGCATGATTTGGCTGATGCGACTGATACCGTAGCGCTGCATCGCTACCTCAGCCAGATACTGACCATTACCCCGCGCATCGTGAGAGCCGCCAACAAATCTCGGCAGGCGGTCTGCGAGGTAAAACAAAATTTGCTCTTGCTGTTTAAAAGGAACGTTCCGTAGTTCTAGACCGAAAGGGGCTTTCCTCACTAAGTTCGGTTGCTCTTGCAACGGAATGATGTAGGACAAGTCCCCTGATCGCCCAAAGTCCATGCCGTAGGAGGAGCGGAGATGGGGATGAAGTGTGTCTAAAAGGGGCGCGAGGTGAAATTCCAGCCAGTCTTGCATCTCCGAGAAACGCTCTTCCTCGGACTTGAGCGCAAATTCATCCGGCAAGCTGAGACGCAAAACCGGAGTCTCGGCGGACATACATTGCTCGACTAAAACTCTGGGGAAATAAACTCCTCCGCTGCGGCTGGGGATGCAAAAGAGTTCCTCGTCAGCATCATCCCCAAATTCCTCAATGGTTTGTTCCTTCCACTCTGCCTCTGCTTCTGCACTCCACTTCTTCCCCATTACCAGGCAAATGCGCCCGTATAATCCCTCTTCTAGTGCCCGGTTGAAGTCGGTGAAATGTCGTGAGTAGGGAAACTTGCCTTTGATGACATCCTGCTCTAGTTCGTAGTAAGGCTCTTCAATGCCGTTGTAGGTCGTAATGATATGAATATGACTGCCCCATAGTCGGAGCGCTTTACCAGCTTTGAATAAACCTGGAAAATCATCGTGGAAGGATGCCTCATCAATGACTACTCGACCTTGGCGCGATCGCAGATTTCGCGGACTGCTGGAGAGGGCTTCGATCTTGTAGCCGGAGTTAAAGTGAATCCGGAAGACAAGGATACTCTTATCTTCGTCCCCATCCCGGAAAATTTCCTCATCTTCGTCGATTTGCGAAACAGCTATGTTATAGGCTTTTGCCCAATCAGCAGCATCCTCTACAAAGCCCCTGGACATCTCCTTCTCATAGCCAATGTAGTAGGTGTTTTCGCCGTTGGTCTGAGCCGCTGCTAGAGCGCAATCGCTAGCCTCTGTCCAAGAAATTCCTATCCGCCGTGACTTTGTATAGAGCTTAATACCGCTCGTATCTGCCAGCCAGCGCTGCTGGTAGGGCAGAAGGATTTTCGGCACTTCTTCCGGTGCCAGTCCTAGTTCCGAGATTCTCATTGAGCAATTCCTAGGATTTGAGCGCGAATATTAGCGGCGGTTTCGTCGCTCATTCCTTTTGTCTTGAGAGTCGCTGCCACTTTGTCAGCAGTGGCTTTAGCTTTCTCCAGCACTTCCGCCCGGAAGCGCTTCACTGTCACACTAGAGCGATTTAGGGTTGCAACCGTACGCCCCAGTTTATCTAAGGTAAGCTCTCCGTCATTCTCTAGTTCTAGGTCTAATAAGGCTTTAAAGATTTTCTGTTGAGTCAGTCGAGTGAGGGCATCAGCCAGGTCGTTCTCATCGTCGCCGACTGTTTCTGTAATTGCCTTCGCCTGCTCGGTGACTATCTTCAGGCTGTCAAGTTGCTCCTGGAACTCTTTCCCGTAGCGATGGATAGCTGATTTAGAGATAGAAAAACCCCGCTCGTTCAGCCACTCCGCTAGTCCCTGGTAGTTGGAAAATCCGCCGCTTATGAGACGGCGATCCAAATCAAGTCTTATTTCTTCTGGAAGCTGGAGAATTGTTGAACGGCGGGGCATATCGTTGTTTCGCTCATCACCCCAATGATGTTGCCGTTATACTAAGAAAATCAGTTCTTCTTCTGTGCGGCTTCGATGATTTTAGCGGCATATCTCGGATTGATTTTGTATTTCCGAGCCAGATTACCTGTAGTTTCTCCTTCCTTATGGTGCAACCGAATTACGGCATGTCTCGCCGATGCACGAGCCGATCGCGCTGTTGGGAATCTCAGGTAGTCGCCGCCGTACTCGCCGCACAGCTTCGTCGTTGCTACTTCTCCTATAAGAGGGATTAGACGATGCTCGGCTTTAACTTTTTTCGATATATAAAGCTTTTTGCCTGCCCAAATCTTGAGAAGAATCATTGTCTTCTCGAAACCAATTAAGTCAAGCAATTCATCCATCGACGACGGTAGATCTTTCTGGTCAATGGCATTCCAAATTTCTTGTTGCGTCTCTTCTTCCACGACTGTCACTACGTTCATTGGGGGATCTCTTATAAGGTTGCTTTTCCTCCCCCGTTTTATCCAGGCTTAGTTTTTTCGTGGAGTCGGGAGGTAGATTAAATCTATCTTTTGGCTGATTGCGTGTCGTATGTATGAATACTGACTTCATAGACTCTTCATCTATATAAAAAAATCCCTAACCTGCAAAGGCTAGGGGAACATTCTTTATTGAATTTCGTAACATCTAGCCTGCTAATGCTCGCCTAATTTGAACGACAGTTTGCCAGTTGAGGCCTAGAACTTTAGCTACTTCCCTAGGATCTTCTTCCTCATCAAAATCCATCACCGATAGAGCTAGTTGATAAGGTTCATCTAGCAAGGGAATAACAACCTGATAGGATTTTATGTTTTGGTGGATAAATTGCAGGCGATCACTTGCAAGGCGAATTTTGGATGCTGTGGATTTGTTCATTGTTACTCTGCTACGTAGCTTTCAACTTCTTGCTGCAACTCTTCCAACTCAAAACGAAGGTTCGTCAGCTTTAAATCTAAGTCGCCGTTCTTGGCATGAAGCTCGTTGACTTCCTTGTCTAGGCGATCGCGCTCTTCCCTCAACTCTCGAATTTCCTCAAATGCTACTTCTACCCCAATGGCTTCTAAATACTCAGCTAGTTCCTCCGGCGAGGAACATTCAATGAGAGTCGCCAAGGGTGTAACTTTCCCATCCTGACTAACTTGCTTCTGGTAGTTTGCCAGGGCAGCAAGAGAATTATCATCCTCTCGCCTAATTATCTCGACTAATACCGCCCCAACATGGGGTTCTATGACTTGATAGATACCAGGGTAAAACTTGCGAATTCGACATCTTTCTTCTGTGTTACTTTCAGCAAACTCTTTAGCCATCTCTAACCAGCCCACCAGGTCGATGTAGGCGTCCATTTCACTAGCTGTAGTAACTTGGGTGATGTCTTTCTTGACTGCCGTTGATGGCTTCTGTCCGTCACTGTAGAGCTTGTAAGTGAGGATAGTCGCTCTGTCCTTTTGCCAATCATGCCAATTTTCGCCGCTGGCGGGGCTAGGGCAAGACCCCTCGCCTGTCCAATCTAGGCGAATTCCTTGCTCTTGCACTTCAGCGACAATAGCGATAGACCCATGCTTATCAACGAGATAATCTCCTGATTCAATTGCCTTCGCCCAATATTCTTCCATCCAATAATCTTTGTCTGAGAAGAAATCGATTTTGTACTGCCAGTGTGTCAATCCATGTTTTTTGACTGAGCGAACTTCCTTAATCTCAAAACACTGACCATTCAGGGGATACCAGACGATCTGACCTTCTTTGAACTTAGGTTGGCTTTCTAGCTCAACTGCTTTAAGAAACACATAGGGGATAAATACCTTTTTCTCTCTGAGGTTTCGCTTTCCATAGAGGAGAACACATGCCTGGTCGTGGGGAGAGTTTCCTTTAAACTTCTCTACAACTCCCTTTCTGTGTATGTAGTCTAGAAAAGGGCCGCGAACCTGATCTCCGTAAACGACTTCTACTTCTGTTCCGGGCCTAAAGCGCTTGGACAGTGTTTTTGCTAGTTCCTCATACCACTGGCACACAGAAGCTTCAGCAAACTTTTGAGGGGTATCGTACAGGTTTAAAATTTGGCTATTTTTTGTGTTCACATACTCAGAGCGGTAGCCAGTTTCACTGATGACTCCCGTAAAACTAAAATGATGGGCAATTCCTTTAAGATCTGGAGTGAATGAAACGCCCACAGTGAGAGGAACCTGACTGTCAACTTGTACCTCAAAGTCTCCGGTTTCCAGCCACGCAGCAGGCATCTCCTGCTCTTTCTCGTCGGCTTTTGACTTGGAAGATTCTCCAATATTGGTAGTATTCATCTGGACAGTCTTGCCGTTGCGGGTGGCTTTGCGCTTCTGGGGCGCATTCTCCACCCGTTCTTTAGCAATTTGCAAATCCTCAATCTCAACGCCATTTTTTTGAGCTATTTCTTCCTTCGGTTTGTCCGAAGTTAATTTCATAAGCTCGATCTTGATGTTGCGAACTAATTTTTCGTCTACATTACAAAGCCGACCAATCTCTACATTTGACCATTGCGACCACTCTTCATCTTTGAGCGCTCGAATTACTGCTCTACGTTTGTCGGCAGCGGAGCGAGGCAAGCCGTGCCGAGAGTTGGCTTGAAGAGAATGTCGAACTGCATCTCTTTGAGTCCCTTGGTAAATATTGGCAGCAATGGTTTTTTCTTCTCTCTGTTCTTTACTGGTTAGGCGATGGTAGCCATCACCTAACCAGTAATTCAGACCATCAAAAAACAAATCGATAGGCGGCAAAGTTATGCCATTTTCCCAGGCTCTTTTGTACTCCTGCAAAGTTTCTTCGTGGAGTTTGGCGCGGGTTTGTGTTCCACCATCTCTCCTGATGAGCCTAGTGTCGATTTCTTGGTGTTCTACCATCCCCATTTCTCCTAAATGTTAACTTGCAGCACCAGGCAGGCACTGCATTTTCAAGTCCCTCTAGTTGCACGTGGGCGTGACTGGATGCCACAACCGAATATCTCTGCCCCTCGTAGAAAACGCGATCGCCTATTTGAAAAGCAGGCGGTGGGGACTGGTACGGCTTCTTCAACGTTCGAGCCATTTTTTCAAAGATTCAATCAATACAATTCGCTGTTTTTTATTTGTCCATTCCAGGCGCTCTATACCTGTCATCCGTTTTATCCAGACATTCAGCGCTGGTTCGCTCCCATCCTCGGTTTTTCCAGCGTTGTGGAGTTCTATCCATAGCGCTCGGATCTTATCTGTTTGATCCTTGCGCGGTTTATGGCTGGATGCGGGGCTGAGGCGCGTTTTAAATCCTTTGGCTTTAAATGCGTTGAGAACCGCATTTAAGCCTGAAATATCCAAATCCTTACAAGAAGATGCCCCGACTACACCCTGAAGAAATGCTCGATAAGCTTCCTCACTAAGTTTCAATTGCTTTTTAGCAACGTGAATCTTAGCTAAAAGCCGTTTTCTCTCTTCTGCGGGTAAGGATTCGCTTTCCATAGAAGCCCCAATGATCGAAAGAGCTTAGTTGTGGTCTGTACTTCCATTTTCTAGGCTTTGGCTGTAAACTTCCGCAACATCTAAGACTCCCTGCTGGAATAGGAAGGCGGCGATCGCCTGGGTGTAAAGCTCATTAGTATCGAGGTTGTGAGCCTCGGCATACTGTTTAAGGATTTGGTGGAGTTCTTGGGGGATGTGCGCCACCAAACTGATTTGAACGGGGCGCGAGTAATTAACCCCAGACACCTGTGGAATCTGTGGATTAAGGGCGGCGATCGGTAGGGATAGCTGCCCTTCCAAGGCAGGAACATTCCGCTTGAGCCTGCCAATAATTCGCAAAGAAGTTACCGCTCGACAATGAAGCCATTTGCAAACACCATTGATTTCTTCGCTGCTACTTGCCCAGTAGTACCCTGTTTCTGGCGTTGAGCAAACTGCGAATCCTTGGTCTCTTAATTCGGAGACTACATGCCGTAGCCTCCGGATTTTGGAAGGAGTAGCCAGGGTTTTTGTCATCGCTTCTATTAAATCTGCCCCTCGCATCCCTTTACTGGCACCCTGGCAGTAACTTTGCAGGAATGTAATGACTAGCTGCGGGGATATTTCTTCCATCACAGCCCCCCAATCTTCCTGAGGAGGGAAATAATCTTGCTGGAGTCCAGGAATAATATCTCGTAGGTCGGAGTAATGCCGCCATTGTATTGCGGCTTATTCATCCAACCGTAGTCAAATATTTGGGCTTGCAATTCCTGCCCAATGGCATTGTCATCCAAAATGAAGGTTCCATCTAGGAGTGCCGCTCGATAGCGTCGGGGCATTCCGTCAAAAATAATTGAGCTTTGTTGTTTTGGGCGTGCCCACTCAGGCACTTGATTTAGTTCATTTAGTTCTGGCATAGAGCCTCCTAGTAGTTAGAAATCTTTCTGATTTGCCCAAAGGAAAAAATGTGAAGCCGTTTTTTCCAGGTGTTCTCTGTGGCGTCGAAAAAATCTTGGCCCCAGAAAAATAGACAGACAGTATTATTTGATGCACTGATCTCGTGAACCGAACCAATGCGCCCGTTCCACTCGCTATTCGGTTTGGTAACAATCACACGGTCATAGAGTTGAAGCATCTTTAAAAAAGAGGGGAGGACAGCCTCCCCCGTTAATTGGGAGATTACACTGCGTATGGTTGCCCATCCGCTACACCCCAGGTGGGGCGTTTCGACTACTGGGCCAGCAGTCTCATCAGGCGGTGATATTTTTCTGCTTCATTAACTGGTCGTACTTGCCTTGAAGTTCCAGGTAACTTACATAGATGGCTATAGCTGCATCCCCTGCTTTGTCAGGATTAGCAGCGATGAACTTCTGATACTCTTCAAATTGCTGCTGGGAGTCGTAAGATAGTTTTGCCAAATCGGAAGGCATGAATTGACTGAGTTTAAGCACTGGCTATCTCCTTTTTGTTTTTGCGAACTGAACAGATTGTTGTATTAATGTTTGGGTCGTAAATCTGACCCTTTTGCAATTGCAATACTGGGGCTAGAGGCCCAGTATTTCTAACAAGGCGATATTCCGAGCCTTTCCGTCCGCCTCCGTTGCTAGTCAGGAAGCCAGCCCGAATCAAGGCAGCACAGTATTCGTAGGCAAAATCTTCATCAATTTCGGCGCACGTTTGTAGATCAGCTTGAGAAAAGACTTTCAAAACTCGCATCGCCTGCCAGCAACGAGTTTGCTTATCCGGGCTTTTCTGTTTGTTGGGATCTACTACCTCGCCACTGGCTACAATTGGTGCTTGTGCGCCAGTATTGTAGATGAGCTGATATCGGGTTATTTGTCTGCCTGCCCTATTGGGGTTTAATTTCTTCAAGTAGCTGGCTTTCTCCAGCTCTTGAACATACTGCTGAAGAAAACCACGAGAGGCACAATCAGCTAAATCTCGCAAAGTAAATTCGCCTAACTTCTGCATTCTTTGCCAAGTAAGTGTTCTGGGGATGGGATTACCGGGTTTCATCTTGCCCTCCCATCCGGTTGCCATACCGAAGATTTGATAGGCAACTCATCAGGCTGTATCCAGAAATCATTGATTGGGATGCTTCTTGGATGATTTCAGCAGCGATGAGTTCGATTTCTTGATCCGTTAGAGCTGCCTTAGAGGCACTGAAAACCTCTGATTCGTATCCCCGAATCTCCTCCAAAAGATCGTGGAGGACAGAACAAAAAGCTGCTGTGTAAATCCGCCCTACTACTTGTCCTCGCATCGCTCCACCTCTCGTCGATTGATAAATTCTGCAAGCTTCTCGATATCTGATGTCCCATCTATCTGCTGGAGCTGCTGATGACCATTCAAAAGCGACTGATGAATATCTTTGATAATTGGTGAGACTGAATGATTTGCTAGATAACGTTTGCCGACTGGACTATTCAAAGAGAACCAGCGATTGCAATCGCAACATCCCACCTGATTGCCGTGTCTAACTAAGCTGAAATGTCCGCAGAAGAAGTCGTTGATCATTACCGCTTACCTCCTTGGCGTTCTAAGTAGGCGTCCCACTGAACTTTGTTACAGGCTTCCCAGCGCTGGCTCTTGACAAAAGCCTCTACTTTGGCAAGCTCAACAATGATGCGGCGGACTGACCCTTTACATCTGCTGTGAATTTCAGCAATTAAATCTTCCTCAATGCCTACTTCACAGCAGGTTTGCGCCAACGACTTGGCATCACTGATGTCGCAGGGTAGGAACTTCAGTTTCTTTGCTAGTCGGCTGGAGAGTTGTTCTCGCTTTGCAAGTTTTTGATCGAGGTTCTGCATTCCGATCAAAATGACTGGGATGCCTGCTTTGTCGTGGACACTGCGAAGGGTTTCCAGTAAGCGGACATTGTCCACAATCCGGTCTACCTCGTCGATGAAGAGAGGGGCTTCAGCCGCTCTCAAGCGATCAATAACAAGGTCTTCAGTTGCTTTGGCTGAGCGCATTGGTACTGCGCCCAACTCGTGAGCAAGGTCGCCCAACATTGAGTAGGGCGTCCAATTCGATGAAGCCTCTAGATAAATGCCGCTGACCTGGACGGCAAGCCAAGCGATCGCCGTCGTTTTTCCGAGTCCACTTTGACCGTAAATAATACCCATTCTTTCTTTGACACGAGAGGGAAGATTGATCAATTCCTTGTGGGTTTCTGAGAGGAGTCGGATGTTTCTTGTCTTGGCTAGTTCATTTCGCATTTATAATGTCCTCAAAACGTGTGGTTTTTGCCCTCTGGTGTTGGTTGACTCCCGGTGCCAGAGGGATTTTTCATACTGCTAGCTGTTTGTCACCGTCAATGGCGACAACGGCTTCCTGCAAGCGTTCCAAGATCTGCTGAAGCCTGAGGGGCTTCAAATAGAGTTGGATGCCTTCGCCAGCGGCAGTTTCTGTCAGCCAGTACTTCATCCAAGTCACTTCAGACGCTGGAATAATTTGCCCCGCTTCGATTTCCGACCAAAGCGCGTACCAGTACTCGGAATCCCGAATCTGAAACTTGGGCGTGGCTGTTTTTTCGATGGCTTCTAAAGCTGCGAGTTCGCGCTCTAGCTCTTCCTCAGAGGGAGGTTGAGGTAAAGTCGGTTCTCGCAAAGCTTCAACTGCCTCTTGGGCTGCTCGCAAGCCCTTGCTGCTGTGTTCTTCAGATGGCGCGGGGAACGCTGCCAACTGATTTGCAGCTTCTTCTCGGTGGGATAAAATCTGTTCGACGATTTCGCCAGTGTTTGCCCTTTTGGCGATCGCCTTGAGGGCTTTGCGCCCTGCTGAAATCCGCTGCTTCTGTAGAGTTCTAGCAGCGATGGCAACCTCTTTCCGACTGATGCCTGTTCTTTCTGGGCATTCAGCAACGCAGATGAAGCGAAGATCGGAGCCGCCAAATATATAGAGGCGTCCCAAGTCGTGAGGATCAAAGCGCACCTGGACGGATTGCCCGATGAACGCCTCCAGTTCTGGAGAAATGAACCAAGCTCCCTCTAGCTGAATGCCGCGTTTTTGGACTCTTCTCATACCGTTGCCGCCAGGGGCTTCGGCAAGCAGGATATCCAAAGCTCTTTCATCCACTATCGTTCGGATGGATGCGCGGCTGTTGGTCAGAACTTGGAAGGGCGTTTGCTCTTGCAGACCTTCATGAGAGCGGTGCTGGTAATCGTCATCGCACCAGCGATCGCAGAACTGCTGAAATTCAATGTTGCTGATTCGCAGCTCAAGCGTCTTGTCTTTCTGGAATAGGCGATCAGCAAAGGAATGCCGCGCTTCCAGTTCCCGACGTTCAGTAACGTTGTGTCCGACGTAGCCAGGTAAGAGCTTGAGAATGTCGTGAGAGAAAGTTTTGAAAAACCTTTCGATATGGGGTTTCTGCCAGGGATGGAAGGGTTGGCAGAGTTTTTGCTTGATGTCCAGACCAGCCAAAACCCTTAGTAGATGGCGACTGGTGTAGTCTTTACCGTTGTCGGTCTTTACAACTTCTGGGACTCCCCACTCGAGTAACGCACGGCGGAGAAGAGCGGCGATCGCGCTTGCCTTACTCGTCCTGCTTACCAGCAACATTGCTCGGCGCGTGTAGACATCGATCAAACCGACGATGTTATATCGCCCATCTTCCAGAAGGATATCGGCAGGGGTGCTATCCAGCTCCCAGAGCTGATTTGGATACTTGATATTCTCCGAGTAGCGTCCAAAAGCTACCATCCGCTTTGACTTCCAGGCGTCTGGATTGCTAGTTGCCAGAAGGAGATTCTCGTTCTCCTCCCTCCAGCTCGCTACCCACCGCTGGATAGTGCGAAGTGAAGGAAGAATCTCGCGCTCAAATCTGCCTTCTAGCGCCAAGAAGACATCCTGTGTCGAGGCATGGGGGAAGTCGATGAGCATCGCAGTAATTACGTCGCGCACCGCAAAGCGCTCATCAACCTTTGATCTTCCTTTGCGGTGCCCGTGCTTTCCCGCCAGTCGATTGACCCCTTCTTTTTCTAGCTGTTGGCGCTTCCGCTCCAACGTCATTCTTGAGAGATTCTTGGGAAGAATCTCGCGAACATCTGAAGGAATATCAAGTTTTCCAGCCTTGTAGCGGCGACAGAACTCGAACTGGCATTCAATTTTCTTCAACCCCTCGTTGTTACAAAAGTTTTCCCACTCCCGTAGCACGTAAACCCAAGCATCAATTCGCTTTTGGGCTTTTTCGCCTGCGGGAATCTGTGTATCAGAGTCCTCAATAAAGGTTTCGGTTTGAATTGGTTGGGGAGCTACAACTACTGGAGGATTTTCATAATGTTCGGAGCTTGCCGAGCAATGTTCGGACTCAATCGAGAAATGTTCGGAGTTTAAAGCCGCTTGTGTTTCTGTGGGCAAGCAGTCCAGGGAATATTCCCATCCTCCGCCCCGCCCTTGGCGCTTACGTCGGCTGTTAGCACACTCTCTTTCGAGTTTTTTTGTGACCCCTCGCCTGGTGTTTGGCATCCCAGGCAGTCCAACCAAATCTAAAGGAGCGATCCACTGTTGCACCATCACGCCACCTCACATGGTGACTTAAACTCACCCGCTTCTATCCCTTGGCGTGCAGCTTCCTTTTCTATGATTTGAGCAAGCCAATCTTGCTCAGAAACCCCTTGACGGGCGGCTCCTAGGCGAACAAGGTACCACAGCTTTTTATCTATTCTTGGTCGTACTTGTTGGCTTTTTTCGCTGTTTGCGTTCACGGTTCCACCTAATTGTTCGTGCTGTTAGCGGTGTTAGTGGTGTTAGCACTATCATAATGGTGCCAGTGGAACCAGTCAAGTTATACTGAAGCCAAGCAAGAAGAAATGCAGTAGGCAAGCCAGTGACAGCGATCGTCTTCAATTTTGAAAAATTGACCAGACCCCGACCAAACTACACAGCCGCAGGAATTGAGCGGTTGCAGGCGGTCATCCGCGCAACCCTGGCGATCAATTCCTGGTCAACTAGGCAACTGGCAAAAAGAGCGGGTATTTCCCATGTCACCGTTGCTAAGTATGCGAATGGCTCGTTGAGAGAGCCGCAAGAAGACATTCTCAAGGCTCTGGCTCCTTACATCTACAGAGCTACGTTCAGCCAGAACAACATTGAAATAGCCTCAAAAACTTATCAGGATGATTGGGAGGCTCTTTGCACAATCGCAACAGATGAATTTTGTAGCGGTTCGCAAGGGTTTCCAGATCAGGAGGGTGCTATGTCCGATATTGCCAGGATGATTCGGGAGTGTGTCAATTTCAGAAATCTCTCCCAGCAAGAAGTAGAGGCTCAACTGCATGAAATGCAAAAAGCCAAAACAGCTAAGATGTCCGTTGAACGCCTTCGTCAGATTCAATCCGGCGAACATAGCGCTCTGTCTGACGATGAAGTCAGGATCATCCGAGTTTTAGTCGATCCCTTTGAAGATTCAGGCATCTACCGCGAAAGCGAATGGCTAGAAGCGGCAGGCTTGAGAGAAAAAAATCCCCCTGCTCAGCGAGAGCAGAGGGCAGACAACGGAATGTCTAATGGGGTTAAGTGATAGGTTGCCGCTCTTTGCAGTAGCAAATGTAGACTAACAGGTTGAGATCCTCAACTTGAGTGATTTCTATATCGGCGTTGTAGAGCCTCTCTTCAGCCCTACATAGTAAATCCCGCGTAGGATCGACGGTATAGGAGCGGTATTCGTAATCACGAAGGATTGTTCGTTGTCCTTCCGGCGCTGTAGAAATCTCTTTCATCAAGGCTTCATGCCGCTTCTCAAATTCGGGACGATCGAAAAGCAGTGTCACGTCGTCACCGTGCCATCGGGGCGCGATTCGTCCCGAAAAATCCGTAACTTGGGAACTGGTCAGGATGCAGCGCTGAGGCTGTCCCCAGTGCCAATTGTGCGGAATCTCGACAAAATAAGCTGGATAGTCCGAGTTCAGGGCTATGCGTAATAAGTCAGCATACTTGCAACTGTTTGCTGTTGTTGTTGGTAAGATCATATTGGGTTGCACCCCCTCATAGATTGAAGGAGAGGAAACCGAGCCAAAAAGGAATCCTCTCCTTTTAAATATTAATCTTCCAGTCAAGCCCAATAAAGTAGCGCTATCTAAGATGAAGTGGCGTTGTTCCCAAAGTTTGTCTAGGTTGCTAGTTTGAGAGCAATCTACGATGAGCGCCACTTCTCCATCTTCTTGTTGCTCTCTCCAGATATCACAAAACTCCAGAAGCTCCTGACATTCGCTCAGAGAAATCAAGTTTTTAATCGCTTGCAAAGTTAGGGCTGATTGGCTCATCATTTTTAGTTCCAAGTTCCAAGTTCCAAGTTCTTGTTTTTTAGTTCCAAGTTCCAAGTTCCAAGTTCCAAGTTCTTGTTTTTTAGTTCCAAGTTCCAAGTTCCAAGTTCCAAGTTCTTGTTTTTTAGTTCCAAGTTCCAAGTTCAGTTCCAGGTTCTTGTTTTTTAGTTCCAAGTTCAGTTCCAGGTTCTTGTTGCAACTACTTTCTATTTATTGCTTTACTCTGCGAAAAAATCCAGATCCACTGGTACCATTACTACACTAAACTCTAGAATAATTTTCTATCTACATGAATAATCCAAAATCAAAACCACCTCAAAACAATGCCCAAAATCAAGTAGTTACAGAACTAGCGGCAATGCGTCAGGAGTTACAGGAGATTAGGAAAGAAGTCTCTATATTAAGAAAAAACCTGACCAGCTCTGTAGCTTCAGGAGTTGTCTTAGGCTTCTTAATTATTGCTGGTATTGGTTTAGTTCTCCAGCTTCTCCTAAATCGATAAAATTTAAAATAAGTTCACTAAGTTGTAGTGATGAACTACGAAGACTTATTTCTGTGGCGCAGTATTTGTGAGCTTTTAGTTGAGAAAAAGGGTTTCGCCGATCCAGACGAAATTCTTTCTGCTGTGCCTGGTGCTGTCCATCTTATTAGTTTCGATCGCACTCACCGCCAAGCGCTCTGGGATGCTTACAAAATCCAGTTGATTATCTGGGATAATCACCCTCGCAGATACCAATACCAGGGCTGGAATCTCAAAGGTAACTGGGAATTTAAGATAGATTTTCTGGAGCAAATCTACATCTTTGGCAAAGACCCAGACTTCTTACCTAAGATTTGGCTAGAGAAGTGGCAGCGCAAGCAAGAACAAAAGCGCCAGAAAGAAGCCGAAAGAGAAGAGAGGTGGCGACAGTACCACATCAAACGACAGGAAGAACAAAACGAGCGTATGCGACAGAGGGTTAAGGAAAACCGCTGCCCTCATTGCGGCATTCCTCAAATCGCTCTGATGCTCGATTGTCTAAACTGCGGCAAAGCCTACCAAATCTAATACTCCTCTTCCCAAAACTCCTCATCAACAGCTTTAGGAAAGTTCGATTGATTTAGAGGCGCTGATTGAATTCTCGCCTTCTGCTTTGCATTGCTGCGATTCAAACCCAGCACACCTGGCGGCGTATAAACCACCGTGTCATTAGCATTGAGTCGTCCAATCGCGTTCCCGATCGCCGACGACACCGCCACAATCAATCCCACTGTCATTGACGCTGACAGCTTCTCCCCCGCCTCAACTTCTTGAACGTAGGGATAGACCGCCGCTGAAACCAAAGACACTAGCGACCAAAAGGAAGAGGTAGAAAAGTAATTTTTTACTTGCATCAGGAGTACTTAATTTCTAAAGGAATAGTGTCGATACCAGCCGACTTCGCCTTGTTCAGCAGCGGTACGACCAAGGAATCAAATGAGTGCCGATTCTGAACAACAATGCAGCCAGCACTGCCAGGAACGTTGCCATCAAAGTGCAAGCCAATGTCGCTACGTCCGTACTCCCGCATTAGGAACGGCAAGATGGGGTAAAACATTCCCTCTACTCCCTTTTTTGGGATGTAGATGCCGTTGGTGCTGATCTGTAGATTCTTTGCTGGGGGGCAAGGGCCGCGACCGCGACTAGAGAAATTCGATGCACTCTGATAACCGGAAGCACCACTGGTAACAACGACCCTTAAAAGCTGCTGCCCCGACTCGTTATAGAAGGTGAGATTGCCTAGCAATAACTGAGGCGATCGCCCCAGCTTCATCTCAAACACCGCTAACTTCGGCAAATCCGATGGAGGCGTGAAGATACTCAAAGGGCGTATAGGGGCATCTCGCCAGCGCTTGGCAAACTCTTCTAAAATCTCACTGTTGGTTTGCGACTGGAGCCATTGCAATGCCGCAGTCTGGTGAGGTAGATCTTGAAAATATTGAGCTGCCTGGGTCAGTTGAATTGATGCGTTACTATCAAATTTCTGCGGTGAGGTTTCTTCGGGAGCCTCTTTTAATAGCCACCATATAACAGCCGCTGCGCCTACCTGTTCAGAGCAAGCGTGTTGGTCAAATCGACCATCAGCAACGAATTTGCCTTGCTGATACCAATTTGTACTACTCCACAAATAAGGAGTAAAAATCTTTTTAGTCCGATATCCAAACCCGTTGTAAAGCTCCAAACGCCAGAGCTGTGCAGCGATATCCCACTGTTGTGCCTTTTGATGATTCTGCATCATCAAGGCGTCTACGGCAGATTCCTCGAAGCTGTAGCTTATCCCGTTATTGGGAGGCGCGGTTGGTCTCCCCGCAGGCACTCTCACAGTCCGACTCTTTAGGGAATCCCCATTGTGAAGATGTGCCTCAGCAAAGCTAGATTCTAGGCTATGTATGATTCCTGGAAAGTACCAGGGCATGAGCGGGTTTACCGCCTTCGCAATCTGCTCGTAGCGCTCCCTTCCTTCCTGAATCCTGGTGCAAGTCGATTGGATTCGCCCGATCCAGTTAGAGCGGATTTTGATCTCCGCAAACATCTGCTCATATTCCGGACGCAATTCACCCAGTCTGTAAGACATTTATAGAATGAGAATGCAGTTCTTCCCCTCAATCAAACTCCACAAACCTAGAAATTTTCAGTCTGCGTTTTCTAAATAAGTCTGTCTAAAGGCATACGCCTAAAGAGGGAATAAAATAGAAGTTATCTATCTCCCATCTTCCTATGCCACCAAAAGCGATCCAGCCAGGACTGCTGGTAGTCCCCAGTCTTCTCAATTTCACCCTGATTCCTGTGCCAGGAAGCCTAACGTCCTACAGAGTTGTAGAAGCTGACGAGAAGGTGCTATTGATCCAGCAAGTCCATGTATCTTATTTCAGGTCTTCCTCTGATCATTGGCGAGAAGAAAAAAGTATCTTCGGACTATCCGAAGATACTGCCTGAATACCAAGATCTGGAAGTAGACTAACCAACAGCTCAATGACCAAACGAGTGCAATGGTATGGGTGCCCCTATTGCACCAGCAGAGATTACATCTCCAGGAAAACTGACGAAATAGATTGTATCCGAATCAGTTTTAAATGTAATGCTTGCCACAAGGAATTTTTCACAGAGCCGTTGCTGTTTTGGCTTGAAAAACCGCAGTATGACCAAACACAGAATTAAAAGACATTTGTATCTAGAAAGTCACTGGGGAACATAAACCGAACCTCCCTTTGATTTGATGTGTGGAAGGTTACTTCTTATCTAATAGCAAGTGACACCACGCACTTAACTCTAATCCCGCGCCTATAGCGGCAATTTGCGCTGCCTTAACTTCTGGTAAGGGGATAATTCCCAGTACCCAGAAGGGAAAAAGCACGATCATGAAGTATCCCACACGCCCAAGGGTGCCGAGAAGGACGCTGTGTGAAAGCCGGGAGCGGTGAGGGACAATTTTTTGATAGGGAATCCACAAAAATTTCAAATAGCCCCAACGAAGAAAGGGGCGGCTGTGGATATCTAAATCGGGAGAAAGCCACAGTCCACCTATCAGGTAAGAGATGCCAACTACGATTCCTAATTGGAGTGTTGTCGTTGCCGCTACAGCCCCAGCAACAACCGGACAAGATAGCAAAATAGCGCGGTCGTGAATGACGCCAGAACTCATAGATGGTTTAAAAGTTGACTAAGGTTTACGGTCTGTTGGTGGCAGAAAACGACTGACCTTTGCCGCCGCTTCTTTCGCAGTAACCACGCCATCTCGATCGCTGTCTAGCCCAGCGTTCTGCCGATAGGCAATCGTTCCCCTAGTGAAGAGGCGATAGTTCCCACCGTTGCCGACAGCAGCAGGGTAGAGGACAGCCATATAAGTATCGATTAGGGTGTTAAGCTGCCCCTTAAACGGGCGTAGATATCGCTCTACATAATCAAGCTGCTCAATTCGGCTCATTCGCGCAAGGGCAGCAGTTGAAGTTCCCAAGCCCCTTGCCGTAGCAGGCATGAACTGAATCAATCCGGTGGCATCAGAGCCTGCTAAGTTTTTTTTGCTAGGGCTAAAGGAGCCGCCACTCTCAAAATGCATGACTGCAAATAGATATTCAGGTTTGGTTCCCAGGCGATGAGCGATCGCTTGGGTCTTTTCAACAAATTCCGTATCCGAAGAGATCGCAGAAGGCAAGGTATAGGTTGCCTCTTGGTAAGACTGAGGAATTAAAGAGAATCGTTTCAATACGTTGTGCAACGAGTTGAGGGCGATCGCTCCCACTAACCCCAGTAAGATCAAATCGCCCAAATAGTCAGGTGAGGAGTTAGAGCGCCTAGCCCATTGTTTTAGGCTCATTGCGTATCTTCCATGTATGAGACAAACTCTTCGTCAATGGCATCCCAATCCGGGACACTGTTTTCATCCTGACCCTGCCACTCTGGATGTGCGTGCCATATCAGGCGCACAATTCTTAAATTTTCTGGGGAGTAACCCAAGTCCCCCACCATTTCAGGAAACTCGTAATGATGCACCCCTTCAGAGTCTGTATATACCTCACAAAAGCCAGTAGACAAAACGGCTTCAACTTCTTTGCTTATCATTGACCTTTCCTCACAAAAGCAAAGTAATTTTCAATCAGTGGCGCGGTGTGGGCACGATCGGTAATCCTTGCCCCCCAGTTGTCGCCTTGGATTTTGTGAATCTGAGCGTGGACATGATCACCATTACTGCGTCCAGTTGATCCTTGAATCCCCATCGCGTGACCCTTAAGCACCTGGTCGCCCTCTCTGACTAAAGGCTTCTCCATGTGAGCTATAAGCCAGCCGTAATCTTTGCCTTCGCAGGCAACCTGCACTATTTGTCCTGCCCCTCTGCCCGTTGTTAAGTTGCCACTGACACCTTGAAACCAAACTCGGTTAACAACCCCTGTGCAGGGACTGGGAATCTCTACAGAAGTTGAACCATTGCGGCTTAGGGTAAAGTCCCAGCTACCAGGGGGAGAGTTATCGATTAGAAATGGGGTAGCCACTTTTAAAGCTTCAAAAGAGGTTGTTTTAGCCAGTGACGATCCAGTTTCGCTGGTCATTAGCTTGGGCAGTAACTGCGGCGGCGCAGGTACTGGTAAACGAAGTTTGAACGCCAAGACAATTAGCAAAACAACTGCGATAAATCCCTTCAGACTACCGACTTCTTCTTGAGCATGGTGACGGGCGATCGCGCTAATCGCTTCCTCCAGCGTCTTCTCCGAAGGAAACCCATTGGGGTAGTCCCGCCGAAGCTGCTCAATTATCTCCTCACTCGTTATTCGGCGGGGCATGGAACATCCTCCATCTTTAAAGTCCCGCCCAAATCCTTTGCGGTTTTGGCTAGCGAGGTCTGGTAAGTTTTGCAATCAATTTTTGTCTGCTCTGCTTCACTGGTGCCAGCAGACAACGGAATCACGCGACCGTGAGGAGTTTTAGGGGCGGGACGATCTAGCCCCTTATCGTTGCTGAGGTAGGGTGAATCAGGAATAGCCTCTATTGATTGATAAATCCTCTGCGCTGTGGCTTTGGCTTCATCAATTCCTTTGAGCATTCCTACCATCTTTGTCAAAGACGGGAGTATGTTTGTCCAGACCAAGAAGCAAAATACTCCAAAGCAAGCCGAAAGGTTCCAAATCGTCCGCCCCATCAAATCCTCCTAGAGTTCGTCAAGGGTGACAATGCCATCGCCGTTACGGTCTTGGCTGACCACGCCGCCACCGTTAATCTGGGCAGAGCGCAAGGACGCACTGACCGGATTGACGCTACTCTCAAAAGAGCGCACAGGCTGTACGCTCCCCTGACCAATCGAGTTAACTGAGCTAGGTAGTGTAGGTAGAGGAACCTCAAATCGAAGCTTCCCACCTGTACCAGAATCAAGGCTGCTAGCATCTTTTCCATTGCGAAAAGCTGGAAAAGTTCCCATGATGAACTCGTGCAATCCTCCGGAGATTGCCGCACCAGCATTCCGCCCCACATCCTGTGGGCGTGATACATCTCCGTCAGGCTTGAGGCTGCGAGTAATCAGTCCACCCGCAAATTGGCCACCACCGTAAATAACTATTGCGGTTCCTAAAAGTAATCCAGCAATTCCTTTTCCGTCCATTACTCTTCATCCTTTTCTAGTCGTTGTTTTGCGATCTCAACAGCATTCCTCCAGGCGTCCGCGACAAACCTTGCATACCTAGGCGATCGCGGGCCATAAGGAACACCGAAGCCCTGACAGACTTCCTCTTTCAGCGGCGATTTTATCTCCCCTGCCACGAAGCGGTAGGCAAGGGTTTCAAGCCACTGTTTCTTTTCAGAAGTCCAAATACTTTTCCACCAAGCTAGGTCTGCATCTTGGGGCTGCTTGGTTTTGATTTCCCAGGTAGGAGCCATTGAAAGATCTGGAATGACTTGAATGGTTGCTCCCCTGCCCGGAATTTGAACACAGGCGACTCTTACTTTCTGCTTGAGTAAGGTTCCTGCTTCTTGGGCAAGTTCCTTGGCTTTGCTCTTAGAGAGCCTGAGCAACGCATCCGAGTCTGCTGCATCATCTCCACAGATCGCTAGAGCCATATTGCGCCGTGTATCCTCGCTGATGTCCGCTTCGCCAACTGCTAGGGCTTGTCCAGAGAGCAAGAACTTCCATCCATAGCCAGCGGATTCGTAAAGGAATTTGGCTAACAATCGGCTAAACTCGCCGTCCTTTCCTTTCCCGCCATTACAAGCTTTGGCGGTGGAGTTGAGTTCGTCGATCAAAATAATGCGCTTGGGCTTGTTAATCCCCAGCTCTTTGCGTCTTTCTAGCTCCTCGTCTTCTGCTAAGAAGGCTGCCATGATATCTTCCGGCTTGCGCTGCACGTAGCTGCGAGGCAGGCGCATCCAGTCGTTCTTCCGGCCTGTTACTGGGTCAGGTTTGAGATAGTGAATATCCCAAATCCGAAGTTCCACGTTTGAATCTGCTTTGAGAATTTCTTTCAAAATCCAGAGCATCAAAAAGGTTTTTCCTGCTCTTGTACGCCCCGCGATCCAGGCGTGAGGCGCTTTGAGAAATTCCTTAAGCCAAGTTACAGCAAGGGTCTTTTTCTCCAGAGCCGTTTTTACCTGGGCTGGTGCAGTGTTAAGCCAGACAACCTCAGCGGTTTTCTTTCCTCTCAGAACAGCCCAAGACAGACCGCCAGCGATCGCCGTCCCCAGCGACTCGTTAAAGATTTGCCCCGTGATGATTGCTGTTTCTGCAAAGTCTTTTCTAAAGGCATCAGGGCGCAAATCAATTAGGGCATTGCCTGCACCATCGTCGGCGCTGAGGATTAACCCAGCCATAAGAATAGAGCTACCCATCATAATCAGGTAAAATTCCCGGTTCCGGATGGGGTTTTTACCATGATCAATCTGGTAGCCAGCCTGAGCCTGATTGAGGTACGGATGAAATCCGCCGATGTAGCTTTCACTTTTGAGCGAAACTCCCCAAAACGTCACAGCGCTAGCTATAGAAGCAACAAAGCCAAGAATGGCGAGGTGCTTTGCTTGGTATCTATTTGGGTAAGCCATTGTCTTTTTCTTCCGGCTTAGGTGAGGCAGAAGGTTGTGGAGGTACAGCCTCAGAATCAGAAATGCCCAGCTCTCTCAACTTTTGCTCGTGAGTGCGGCGTCGGACAACTGCACCAAGCCGCCACATATCAGCCATGTGTCGATTCAACTCGGCTGGGCGGATAGTCTCCTGGACTACGTTATTAGCGGATGGGCGCGACGGCAACGGACGAAGAGCAACCCCAGAGCGCTCCATTGCTTTGATTAAGTCATAGGATGAGGGGCAGGCATACTCGCTGCTGGCGCATACAGCCTCAATAGCCATTGCTGCCTGTTCCTCTATTTCAGGATTGTTATTAGGAATTTCAACATCCCAGATGATCCGCAGGGCATCTAGCACAGCGAAACTATCAGCGAGTAGCGGCAGAAGAGTTTTCTGATGAGCAGCAGTGCCGCTAAATTCACCAGAGTTGATCAGCAGTTTTTGCTGTTCTTGAACTTGCCGATACACTTCTCTCAGCAAAGTAATATCTCTGGGAATGCTATTTCCTTCCAGCTCTTTCTGAGACTTGCTCAACATAAAAGCCCTACGGGCATTCTTAGCATTGTCTACCAAGCTCTCTGTTTCTAGAAGTGCCAGTCCCAGCGCTTCGTCCCTAGCTTGAGTAGTAGCGTCGATTTGTAATGAGGGAATTTCAATTTCAGCAGGGGAAGTAGAAGGAGTAGGAGTCGGCTGCTGAGTTTGAGGCTCTTGAACTTGAACGTTTTGGAGCTGCTTAACTTCCCGCTGAGGGCGGTTAAGCAGAATGCTGCTGACAATCCCCAATCCCGCAAGTCCTACTAGTACAGTGAAAATTCGACGGCGATTAACGTCTTTCGCCTTCAGTGCTGAATCTACAAGTTCTTTGTGTTGAGAAGTAACGTCAACGGGTTCTTGTTCTTCTGGTTGAGGTTTTCCATTACTTTGAGCAGAAACCTCTTCCTCTTCCTGCGGCTCCCAAATTTCAAATCCTTCAAACCCTCCCATCATGGCAAAAGCCTCGGTTGCAAATAGCGGTTGTTTGGTTGCAGGCTCAACATGGAAAAATCAGTGGTTGAGCCTGGTTGCTGGTTGTTAGATGCTACGAACCCAGGCGATTCTGGCCCGATAGCGCTGCGTAGGCTTCCGAAAGCCTTGCTGCTTGCTCTGGCTCTATTTCAGAGCGCTGAAGTTGCATCAAGATAGCTTCCTCTGGGGTTGTTGGAATCTTCCGCTTTCCCAGAAACTCAGCCACCAGCAGGGTAGCGGCGGAAGCTAATCCAGCCCCCGTTCCTATTTGGTAGGCGATCGCCATCATTCGCTCTTCGGAAACAGACTTTTCCAATGCAGGCAAGACTAGGAGCTGCATCGCAACAGCACTGCCTACAACTCCCGTCGCTGCTACACCTAATGCTTTTACTAAGAGGTTCACGAACATTCTCCTTTGGAGTTCTAGGCAGTTGCAGAGGAGGGTGCCTTCTCTGAAGCCGCGCCCTCTAGCGTCCTCGCATCGGTCGAGAAACCATCTAGTAAGTTTCCCTCGTCATACCCAAGGATGTTTCCTAGCAGGCACGCTTCCACGAGTCGCTCTGATTGACGGACTTTTTCCTTGACTTCTGGGGAGTGAAAATTCCCCGTTGCCAGATATTGGGCAGTGCGGACGTTTTTGGTGATAACTAGTCCTGCCGCCTGTTTCTCAGCACTGCGATCGATTAGTGCAAGCTGATCTTGCCGCATTTCCTCGGCAGTCTTGGCACCTTCCTCATTGATTTTTTCCGTATAAGCCTGCGTCTTAGAATTTGCCGTGACAGCCCGTTCTCCGGCACGGTAACGTTTAATTGCTTCACCTGGCTCTCTAATACTTTGGGCAGTCATTAAGGAATCGATCTCATCAATCTCTTTACACTGGTTTTTTGTGAACGGCTCAGAGGCTCCAATACCCTCTGCGATTGCCTTTCCACGAGCCTTAGAAACAACCTTTTTACCTTGAAACAGTTGAGCAATCGTCGTCATAGCTTTCCTCGGTGAAATTATATTTATTGCCGCCACACCTAAGGTGCAGCGCGTACTTGAGCAGTTTTTTGTATTCAGAAAGGGAAAAGAAATCAGCGTTTGAAGAGATTTCTAAACAGTCGCACCATCGCCAAAAAGTGGATTGGTTGACTGTCCTTTGTGATACTCCCCACCGTTTGAGTGAAATGTCGGCAATCACTTTCTTCTTGGGGACTTGTGTTTGGATACCATGCATCTTGCATTCAAATTTCCATGCACCTTGCATAGAGGCTTGTAAACATTAAAAAGCCCCTCAAGTTGAGGGGCTAGGTGCAAGAGCGGTAGTATTGTCCACTTCAGCCGTTAGTCTTCTTCATGATCGTTCACCAGAAATGTGTTGTCATTTTTGCTGAAAACTAATTCCTGTTTAAATTCGACAACATAGACCCTTGTTAGTTCGTACTTTTCAGCTCTGTCATCAAATAGGCAGTTAACTGTTTGAACTTCTTTTCTGCCTGAGTTGCAATAGTGGATAGTCCCAGTGATAGTTCTAATTTTCATAGGTGTTAGTTCCACTTCAAGCAACTTGGCTTTCTGTCTCTGCTTTTTTTTCGCGCTCCCACTTTTCGTCCAGGAGCTGGCAGGTACGCTGTACCAGATCGGATGGATGCCTAAATTTCTTAGCTGTAGAGCGGAAGCCCCAAGCTCTCACCGTTGCCTCAGTGAGATGCAGTTCATTTGCTAGCTGAGTATATGACAAGTTCCACTTTCTTAAGAGAGCGATCGGGTGCATAATCAAATTGCCTCCTTTGGGGGTAAGCGATCGCTTGCGATATCTGGTGGATGGAGCGGCGATCGCTTTTGCTTGTAGTTTACTCCCAAATGGGAAAATGGGAAAATTACCACTAGAGGAATTTTCCCATCAATGCCAAAATTAGGGCATGGAAGATACTGAAGAAATCAAACTAAAGATAAACCCTGCTCTAAAACAACGTTTTCAAATTAAGTGTGCAGAACGGCGCACTAAGATGAGTCCAGTCTTGCGAGACTTCATTCAGTCTTGGTGCGAGGCTGATTCTAACGAAAGTACCTCATCCAATCTGGCGGCTGAATTCCTCAAAAAAGTAGCAGCGGGAGAAACTCCAGATAATCGCGAATTTGTAGCCTTAGCCGCTGAGTTGGGTATAAGTACAAGAGAGCTAATGAAAATAAAGAAATCCGAAAACGGAGTGAAAAATGGGATCTAATCTTCTTTGGCAGACAATTCGCCATACAGACTGGAAAGTCTCCGTCGATTTTCAGTCCCGGACTCTCAAGATATCTAACCTCAAAAATCCTAAAGAGCATCAACAGCTTTTAGATAAGCACCTTGAGGAAATTGCCTTGTGGGCTTATCGAGTAGGTTGCCAGCAAGCGTTGATAGGGAATTATCTAGAGATTCCGGTAGAGATGGTTACTACGTCAACCAATGAGGCTGAAGGTGATCGCGTCATCGTTCAACCGGAACGCACTTTGATATCTTCCCCCAGGTCTCGCACAGAAGAATTAGAGATTGAGGCAAAGTCCGCTCCCAATCCCGTAGGTTTTGCAAGCCTACGGAATGGCAAGATCCTCTACATGAATCCCAAAATGCCTTCCTTCACAGGTTTGCCCTTTGATGAGATCGCACCGCCCGATATTAGAGAGCAGTTCCAGTCACGCTCAGGCTTGCAGCCCGACGACCTGGACGCCTTCAACTCGCGACTAGAACAAGACGGCGTAATCAACGGCTTCCTAACCGCCTTCCGCACCAACGGCGACTTCGGGCGATTCTGGGGAAAGTTCAGCAAAGAAATTTACAACGGCGTCCCCATCAGAAGATCCGAGTATCACCACTTCGAGCTACTCCAAGCCTGCTGCTAACGAAACAAATAAGCCTGAATATCACTAGAAGGTCTAGGTAGCGTTAAACTACCCAGACCTTTTTAGCAATGTTAAACCCAAGCAAATCGTCCATACTGACCGACCACCTTGCAAATTGGATCGCAGCGATCGCGACAGCGGCAACCTTAACGACACTCGCGACAGTCAGCAACACAAACAATCAAGTAGCCCGGTTAGAAGAACAGAATAAAGCTATCAAAGAGCAGCTCAATAAAATCGAAGTCGCAGTGGAGCGACAATCTGCTACGCAAACTTCGAGCGCACAACTAATAAGTCAACTACAAATAAAAGTCGAGTCACTAGAAAATAGAAGGTAGCTTATTGCAAAATATACTCAGTAAGAATAGGCTGATTAATCAATCTATTTGTCATAGTCGCGACAACATTAATCAATCTATTTGTCATAGTCCAAAAGCGGTAATCCCTTGAAAGGACGCTATACCAACACTTCCCGCTAAGTTCCAAGAAGTCTCGAATTAATCAATGTAAGTGTCGCCCTACATATGATGCAGCAAATCTCCCTGAGGAAGTTGAGGAACACCAGCTGTAGCAATGGGGTTTTGCCAGGGACGGTTATTTGCCTCATACTGGCACTGGTTTCTCAGCGCCACTCCCATCATGTCTAGTGCCTCACTGTAGTAGCGATAGGCAAAGCCCGGATCAAATACAGCGCGGATTTGTACACCCTGTTGAGCGGACACTTCCAAAAGGTTCACGAGCGGCTGCTCAGAAAAGACAAACAACGCCAAGTCAACGCTTTGAGTAGCTGTACTCAACGTTTTGCCAATTAGACCGTTACTGCTCTGACTCCAGAGTAGGGTAGCAGAGGCAGGAGAAAATTGTGCGGTAACAGTGACATCACCGAGGGTAACTGGCTGTAGCGCTCGCATCGGCTTTTTGACACCAAATCGACTATCAGGCTGCCCTGCGAGTCCATCGCCCCACATAAGATTGAATTCTTCGGTAAACTGAACGGCGAGTTCTGGACTGCTAATTTTCAAAAGATTGTTGGCATTGCCTCGGCTTTCCGCCACACTGAGATCGCCGTGGATGTCGCTACTTGTAAAGTTTGCACTGGTAACAATCAGCCGACTGTTATCAACAATGACAAACTTGTGATGCATTAATCCAGTGCCTTTAGAGCCGTCTGCCGTATCGTCAATAACAGGAATACCAGAATTACGGAGCACAACCAAAGCATCTTTGGTGTTGATTTCCTCCGGACTCAGTTGACCATCGTCATTGCTGTCTACTAACTTGCGAAACTCGTTGTAACGCGATCGCTCCCTTTCCGGCAATTTTTCTACTTCAGCAGCGGTGTATTCACTCCAGGGACGACTGTAGGTATTTTCGAGAATCACTCTCACCTGTATCCCAGCTTGATGACGCTCTACTAACGCCTGAGCAATTTTGGGCAGACGTAACTCCTGCACCGCAACATCTACAGTGGACTCAGCCGAGGCGATCGCTTCTACAATGAGCGCCTCCAAATCATCCCCTGAACGCTTGAGTTGTCGATAAGAATCTGTATACTCCGCTGATTCTGCCTGATTAAAGTAAACCTGTACAAACGTATCTTGAGGCAGAGGAGCCGGACGCTGTAGTTGGGAGCGGGCTTGTTGACACCCTGAAAGCAGTAGTGTTAGCAGCAAGGCGCTGCAAACAGACAACCGAGTTGGAGAACGTTGAGACACAAGCGTTGTTTGATAGTGAACCAAGGAATGAATAATGAAGATTATTCCTCAATCATTATTCCCATTTGCCTTAACATAAACACCAAGTCTACGAGTCTGGTTTATCTGTTGCGGCAGACTCCTAGCACCACAAGCCGTCATCTCCCATGAGGTTTATAACATTAGTAAACCGGGTATTTAGATGAAGTATGAAGGAGGTTATTGGTTCTCCCTATCCCCTGATCTCACGACTGAGAACTCACAACAACAGACAACGGACAAGCCAGCGCTATATCCTAAAAGAGATAGCCCGTTGCGAAATTTAAGATGCAAATTTATCTGGATTATAGTGCCACAACACCAACGCGCCCAGAAGCGATCGCTGCGATGCAAAAAGTTCTCACACAACAGTGGGGTAATCCCTCTAGCCTGCATGAGTGGGGACAACAGTCAGCGACGTTAATTGAACAAGCGAGAATGCAGGTAGCAGGACTAATTAATGCCGCTACCTCCGAATCAGTGATCTTTACCTCCGGTGGCACTGAGGCGGATAATTTCGCCATCATGGGTGTGGCACGTTCCTACCAGAAACCCCAGCATTTAATTATTTCCAGCGTTGAACATTCTGCGATCGCCGAACCAGCTAACTTATTAGAGCAACAAGGGTGGGAAGTGACGCGGCTACCAGTAGATAGCCAGGGACGAGTCAACCCAGAGGATTTAAAAAACGCCCTGCAAGCCAATACCGTTTTAGTCTCAGTCATTTACGGTCAAAGCGAAGTCGGCACCTTACAACCGATTGTAGAACTGGGAGAAATTGCCCGCGATCGCGGCGTTTTGTTTCATACCGATGCCGTCCAAGTTGCCGGACGTCTGCCGATTGACATGCAACAGCTCCCCATCGATTTGCTTTCGCTTTCCAGCCATAAAATTTACGGCCCTCAAGGAGCAGGAGCGCTTTATATCCGTCCCGGCGTGAAATTAGTTCCCCTCTTATTAGGTGGGGGACAAGAGATGAAACTGCGTTCCGGCACCCAAGCTGTGCCAATGATTGTCGGTTTCGGCGTGGCGGCGGAACTTGCCGCCGATGAACTAGCCAAAGAGACACCTCGACTAATCGAGTTACGCAACAAACTCTTCGAGGAATTGGCAGATACACCCAATCTAAAACCCACAGGTTCTCGGTTGCACCGCTTACCTCATCACGTTAGTTTCTGTATAACCAACACAGACAACACAAGCATCACAGGTAAAACCCTGGTGCGGCAACTTAACCTAGCTGGCATTGGGATCAGCGCGGGTTCCGCTTGTCATAGCGGGAAACTCAGCCCTAGCCCCATCATGCTTGCCATGGGCTACAGTGACGTAGAAGCCCTAGGAGGAATTCGCCTAACCCTAGGACGTGAGACTACAGAAGCCGATGTAGAGTGGACAGCAATGGTTCTCAAGCAAATCCTCAAGCGACTGATACCCAAAGCCGCCTTATCGACTGTCTAATTTCAGTGACAACTCCTACACCAACTGAGTACAGTATGGTGTAGGCTTCTCAGCGACTCCTGAAGAGAGCATAGGACATTAACTGAGCTTTAAGAACGGTTTGCCCATCCGCTCTGTTTCTGATATTTATAGCTGCATTATGATCACGGTCTAGACTACACCCACAGTGAGGGCAGTTGTGCCAACGAATATGCAGCTTTTTTGGTACTTTCTCGCCGCAACTGGAGCAATCTTGTGAGGTGTTATGGGCACTTACTGGGACAACCAACAAACCAGCTTTTTCGGCTTTGTTTGCCAGTATCGACAGAAAGCTAGACCAACCAGCATCCAACACAGATTTAGCCAACCTTGTACGAGCAAGTCCTTTGACGTTTAAATCCTCGTGAGCGATTACGTCATATTTTGACAACAACCAATTGGCTGTTTTGAAGTGAAAATCTTTTCTCTCATCCGCAACCTTCTTGTGCTGCTTTCCTAATTGCTTAATAGCTTTAAGCCTACTATTGCTCCCCTTCTTACGGCGTGATACCCGCTTCTGGATAACCCGTAACCGTTTTTGAGCTTTCCTGTAATGCTGTGGAATAGCAACCGTTTCACCCTCAGAAGTTGTCAAAAATTCCTTCAGTCCCATGTCAATCCCGGTGATTTTATCTGGATTGAAATCTGGCTTAATTGTAGGAACCGTTTTATCTTCCAGCGAGAGCGTCAGGTAAAACCCGTCAGCTTTTTTGGTGACAGATGCCGTTTTGATTTTGAACCCATTAGGAATAGGGCGATGCAGGACAACCTTAACTTTCCCGAACATTGGCAGGTTAATTAGGTTGCCTTGCAAACATCCCTCTTTCATCTGGGGATAGGTGAAAGTGCGATAACGGTTACGAGCTTTAAACCTTGGTTTTCCGCTACGCTTACCGTTACTGTCACCCTTGAGAAATCTATTCATAGTTACCTTCACTCGCTTGACTACATCCTGAAGCACTTGTGAGTAAATCTCTCCGTACCAAGGATGTGTTTTCTTGAGTTGAGGTAGGGTTTTCTTCTGAGTGAAATAATTGGGGTTGTCCCGCAATTCAGGCAGGTGACATACCAGAGGACAAGCATTAATAGGAGAACGGTTTTCCTCATACCAGTTAAACCTATCAGCCAACAAATAGTTGTACTGAGCGCATAACATGGACAGCCATCTGTCTATCTCTTTGGCTTGGTGTTTTGTTGGTTTTAATTTGTACTGGTATGAAGTTCTCATGCCATAATCATAACTGAAGTGACGGCAATATGGCGGCATGACAAAAATAACAGTTAGACCATCAGACCAGGAATACCAGCACTTAGCGCAGTATTGCAAGTTGACCAAACGGACACAAAATGATGTACTGCGAGAACTTATCAGGAAGTTGTCAATCTCAGGGGTATTGAACCCCGTCGATTGACTGCCTATCCATCTCACGCCAATTTGAGTACAAATATGGCGTGAGGCTTCCGACGTTTAGCTAAATTTAGGGGTAGTGTAGAAAGTGATTCCCTGACGATGTCTTCAAAAGATAAGCTTTTTTAGTAAACAGACGATAAATGGCTCAACTTCCCAAAACCTTAGAAGAAGCGATCGCCCAAGCCAAAGAGGCGACACAAGCGGCTCTGGATGATGGTCACCGCCTCCTACAAGTCCAGTTAGTCTTCCCAGAAATTGCTCTCCAAGCCCAGTCAATTGCCCAGCAGTTTATCCCCCTATTTCAAAGCTATGGTTCCGGGCTAAAAGTCTTCTTTCCCGACACAGGGGCGGCGGCTCTGGCTCGTCGGGACTGGGGTGAAGTTCCCTTCAAAGTTAGTGATGTTGGTAGTAGCCGGACATCACCCGAAAAAAAAATTGAGCCGGAGGACGAAGCCTTCTTGGTCATTTCCCCGTCAGCCGTGGAAGTGGCTCAAGTTGAAAAAATGTTCAACCTAGCAGGCGATCGCCCCTTTGTTTTACTCAATCCCCAGATGGAAGATATTTCCATCGTTGGTATTGGCTACTCCGCTCGTCAAATGCGCGATCGCTTCCTCAACACAATCGAGTCCTGCTACTACCTCAAACCCCTCGAAGGAGCCGCTATCCTCCGCACCTACCCCTCCCTTTGGCAAGTCTGGCAAGAAATCAGCGACGGCGAGTACCAGCTCATTACCGAAGAATCACAAAGACCAGCCGGAGACGAACTTGACCAAATCCTAAGCAGACAGCCAACCAGTACCACCGACGAAACAGTAGGCGAGACCCCAGCCCCAACTCCCAAAAAAGCGGGTTTCTTGACCAACTTACAGCGCTTCATGCGTGCCTTAAGTCAGTAGCCCCAGAGCAATAACTCCCTAACCTTTCTCACGTAAATCCTTAACGTAAATGCGATCGCAGCGCTCTGTCTCAACCCCCGTAGCGGGCAGATAACCGCTGCGTTCGTACAACTTCACCGCCTCCGCCAGAACACTTGCCGTTTCAATCCAAACCTGCTCAAACCCCCGTTTAGCGATCGCTACTTCCAACTGCTCCAGCAAATACCGCCCCAATCCCTGCCCTCGAATCTGGGGCAAAAAATACATCTTGCGAATCTCCACAGCCTTTTCCCCTCGTTCCACCGGATAATAAGCACCCGTCCCCACCACCTGTCCTTCCCTCTCAATTACCCAAAACTCCCCACCCGCCTCAACATAAAACCGCTCCACCTCCACCACATCCCGATCCGCTCCAGTCGGCTCCCAAAACAATCCATACTCAACCAAAACCTCCCGAATCACCTCCACCGCACCAAAGCGATCGCCCGCAGTCCAAGAACGAATTAAAAACTCACCATAGTAACTCTTCATATTTCTATTCCCACTCCCTATTCCCACTCCCCCTAACCAACACCCAACACCACAAACCGATCACCCCTTGCACGGGGGGACTGGGGGCGGTGCTGCGCCCCCAGTGGGGGGATTGGGGGGAAGCCCCCCAAATCTTGGTTCTTCCCCAAAAATCAGCTAACTATGAATTCTCGGTTCAGGATACAGCGTCGCTAATAACTCACTTTCCGCGATCGCCAACTCCTCCAGCCGTTGCTTAACCACCTCACGCTCACCGTAAGCATCCGCCAACAACCAATAAACTCCATAGTGACGCGCCTCCGACGCCATCAACCCACCATAAAACTTAGCTAACTCCGGCTCAGGACAGTGCATTGCCAACAAACCCAACCGCTCATGGGAACGCGCCTCAATCAATCCTGAAACTAATAGAGAATCCAGTAACCGCTCCGGTTCCGAGCGTCGAATTAGCGCCTTGAGTCCCGCACCATAGGGAGGAGAGGAAAGCGGTGCTAGGGGAATCCCCCGACGTTCTAGCCACCGATTGACCTGTTCAAAATGTTCTAACTCTTCAATGGCGATCGCAGTTAGCTGCCGCACCAACTGCGTGTAAGCAGGGTAGCGAAACATTAAATTCAGTGCCACTCCCGCCGCCTTGCGTTCACAATGGGAGTGATCCAGGAGAATTACATCAAGGTTGGCGATCGCTTGCTCAACCCAAGTAGGGCTTGTGGGTTGTTTCAGAATATTAATAAGAGACAATGTAATAATAGACATAGTTCAAAAACCAACAAACTTTATTACAAATAGAGAATTCTCTGAGTAGAGAACAGCAACAACAGCGGCAAACCCCCTCAAGCAAGAAACCCATCCCTCTTGGCTCAAGTTATTTTATCAAAGAAACTACAGCCAAATTTTGTTATTAAAGGCAGTACTCAACGCCCAAAGTTTTCATCTGAAATTGATTAATTTTCTCCCGAAACAGTAAGTTCTGGCTTGTTAATTGTATTAACAAATAATAAATCATTCCCAAAGGAAAGATTGTGGAAGTAATCGGGCATACTAAGTACAGTAACTAGCGAAAGTATGTTTTCGACAACAACTGTGCTAACCAAATTTTAAGGGTGCTATCTAACAGTTCAGTGCAATCGGATATGGAAGAAAAAAAATGACCCCCCGTCGTATTGTTATCGGTGACGTGCATGGTCACTACGAAACTCTGATGATATTGTTGGACGAGATCGCACCGACTAGCGATGACAACGTCTATTTTCTTGGAGACTTAATCGACCGCGGCCCTCAGAGCGCTCAGGTTGTAGAATTTGTCAAGCAAAGCCCTTACCACTGCCTGTTAGGAAACCATGAGCAAATGCTCATCGATGTTTTGGGTGACGGGCAAATGTATGGTCCAGCACTGCAAGCCTGGCTCTACAGCGGCGGTCATAGCACAGTTAATAGTTATGGTGAAGGGGGCATTTTACCTGAACATATCAAATGGATGCAGTCACTCCCTACTCATCTAGATCTTGGGGATGTTTGGCTCGTTCACGCTGGCGTCCATCCTACAATCCCCATTGAACAGCAAACCTCCGATCAGCTTTGCTGGATTCGAGATGAATTTCATAGCATGACTCAACCCTACTTCCCCGACAAGCTGATCATTACAGGTCACACCATCACCTTCACACTTCCCAGCGTCCAGCCAGGCAAGATTGCTCAAGGACAGGGCTGGCTCGATATTGATACAGGTGCCTATCATCCCAAAAGCGGCTGGATGACTGCCCTAGATATCAATAACTCCCTCGTTTATCAAGTCAACACCTTTCGCCACCGTCGCCGAACCCTGCCCTTAGCGGAAGCCGTGACGTGGGTTGAGCCTTCTCAGGTGTTCCCGCGTCGTTCAGTAATGCGGTCATAGTACAGGGCGAATTTGGCGCTTGTAGGCAGCTTCATCTAAGCCATCCCCAGTATTCGCCTCAGTAGAGGGAATTTGGCGTTGCAACGTCCCAATGCGATCGCTAGTTGCTGGATGGGTACTGAGAAAGGTGGGAACCGAGCGCTTTTGGAGCAGCTTTTCCATAAACTCCACCATAGCGGATGGCGCATAGCCTGCTCCTCGTAACATCTTCAACCCCTCTCGATCCGCTTCCAATTCATCCTCACGGCTGTTGGGGCGTCTCAAGGCAAGGTCTACCCCAATCTGCACCAACGTATTGCGGTCAAGCCCAGCCGCCGCCGCGACACCACTGGCAACAGCAGACTGTCGTGCTTGCTTTAGTGCGTGACGTTCTGTAATATGACCAATTTCATGAGCCATTACACTGGCTAATTGCGCTTCATTATCTGCGGCGGCCATTAAGCCAGTGTTGACATAGACAAAGCCCCCCATAGTTGCGAAGGCATTGATACTATCATCGGCAACCACTTGAAAGGTGTAGGGAATATTAGGACGACTGCTCTGTTTTGCTAGTTGCTGACCAATATTATTAACGTAGCGATTAATTTCTGGATTGCGATAGAGCCGAACTCGGTTGCTCACCAACTGTTGATTAATCTGCTGCCCAATCTGGACTTCTTGGCGATCGCCCACATTAGAAAGCTGAATAATTTGGACGCCACGAAAAATTAAATCCAGCCATGAACGGGCGTAAGACGCCTGTGGGGCACTTACCACGATCAAAATTGCCATCATTACAGACAGCAACGGATACAACCAGCTACGCCGGGAGCGATTGAAAGAAGAAAGGAAGTTCAATTTCATCGTAGACTAAGCGTGAGGAACAATTGGGGAAAAGGAAAATACAGGTAATGTAGTCCTGCTCAGGTTTACCGACTTCCACCTTAGCGGCAGTTGCCAATCAAGTAGACGCAGTTTAAGTACCGTATGTTGCCTTTTCACCGCTTACTTATCCATTTTTAGCGATCGCTCACTGCCCTGGCTGGAACTTTCAGCACCCAAAAAAGTCATAAGTCGCAATCTTTTCATCACCTCGCCCTCAGCGCAACAGTTGTGGTAATTTAACACCAGACTACAAGTACAAGCCTCATCGCCTTTTCAATAGTTAGCGAAAAGCTGCTTTCATTGTCTTTCTTGTAGTTAGCACACAGAGCAACAGTATCAATGGCTATTTTGGATTCTAAAGGACGCGTCTTCGGTAAAGTCAGCATCTTAGATGTTGGTGCTGCCTTAGTAATTTTGTTAGTGATTCTCGGTATCTTTGTTTTTCCAGGGACAACTGGGTCTTCTATCGCCCAGGTCAATGCCACAAAACCCATCGAAGTAGATGTCATTGTCCGGGGGCTGAGCGTCAAGGAACCTCAATCTCTAATCCAGCAGTTCCGCGACAAAAAAAAGACAAATATCGTTATCCGCAATCAACCTTACGGTCAGGTTGATGTGAAATCTGTCCAAGAACTGGAACGAACCTTAGCCGTACCCCAGCCAGATGGCTCTGTTAAAGAGTTGCCAGACCCTCGTTCCTACTCTTTTAGCACCGATCTGCTAATGACGCTGGAAGGTCGAGGACAAGTGACTGACAGTGGTGCTGTACTAGGTAACAGCAAAATCAAAATCGGGACGCCTGTTGAGTTAGAAGGTTTAGAGTACAACTTCAATGCCAGTGTTATTGATGTTCGCGTCCTGAAGTAGCTTTTACGGCTCATCAAGCCTACCGCTAGCATCTTCAGACTCCCCGATCTTTTAAAAACAGAGGTCATAGCCTCATCTCTGTTAACTCACGGGATGCTTATAGCCGCCGAATTGATTTCGGCGGCTATAAACTAGGAGCTGCATTTATTCAGGCATTAATTGCTAAAATCGCCTTCATCAGCGGAAAAGCGTAAAAAGCGAGTTTGTAGGGCCGCTACTACAATGGCAATAGCGAAAACCAACAGCGGCAACAGCCTAAACTCCTTGCATTGTAGGAAAAGCAAGAATAGAGTAATTCTCTACATACTGAGGTAAGACATACCTGAGAAGCTTGACAAGAGGTTAAGCGCTCTCTAACTCCTCAACGACCCAAGAATCAGCCTCTTTTTAAAACGCTGAGTGTCAACAGGGAGAAATATTTTTTCCCTAATCAGCCTATGTGCTGCTTTCTGAGGATTTCCTTTTTGAGGGGGCTAGGAGAGGTCTGTCGTTGTTAGATTGAAGTATCGCTCCCCGCCCCCCTGTTTAGCTTTTCTCCCCTAATCTCCGGGCTACTAGCAAGCGCTGCTAGCATCATTTCATCACTCCTGCTCCTGCTCTTCATCCTTCAGCCTTTCTCCCCCTCCTCCGATCAATTTTTCCCCAATTTATGAAAGATCGGAGATAATCCACACTAGGGGCATTAACTATTGCATTACGTCTTGAGTCGTCTTATTGGGGTGCATCAGAACCAACAGACGGCTCGTAATTACTGCAAAAAGGCAAAAGAGGGAACTTTCACGACGGTTTTCTCTTCAAAAAATATTTACCAAATCGTGAGCTTTTTACCAACAGGGAAAAGTAAGTATCTGTAATGGCTTAAAAACTTTTGTAGCCTCTAGTATCACACTCCTGTTAAATCTCCATGCTGCAAGCTGTATTAGAAGCACAAATGGAAATGTCCACTTGGTAGCCAGCGACGAAGTAAGGAGTCAGGATGATCCGGAGGGTATTGAGTGCTGTACGTAGTTAATATTTGAAAAATTGATCAGAAGGTTCAACCTTCTGATGTCAAAGCCGTTGAAGGTAGTTTGGTTTTGAGAAACTGCACAAGAGAGAGTGTTATGGCAAAGCAAAGCAGTCTTCCGTGGGAGGAAGCCAGAGATTCGGAAGCCTTTGAATCGGCAGCTAGTTTTAAAGAGTCCCAAGCTGTGATAGCTTCTCCTGTAAGGGAAATAGGTAATTCAGAGCCGAAGCATCTTACTGTCAAACCCGTTTGCGCTCGTCTCAATCTGGAAGATCTTAAATGCTTTGAAGGAGTGGAGAAGCAGTTTCATTATTGGGGAGTGCTGTTTAGAAATGCGATCGCTCTCCAACCCTCCAATCCTGCTTACCCCCCTCGATCTGGTACGACAGTCTTGATGGGAGCACCAGACAGTGGTTGGATAGAAGCAATCTTTCCCAAACCCGTTTGCTTTGTCTGCTGCTACGTCACCAGTTCTCAGCGAACAATCATGTCCGCCTATGACGCTCAAGATAATCTTCTGTTGCGTAGTGAGATGCCGAGTGCCAATCTCGCGGGTTCTAGTTCAGAAATTCTGCCTAATACTCAACTAAGCGTCCAAAGCCCTAACATTTCTCGCATCACCCTTTCAGCCTTCGACGGTCAACTCATCGTCGATGACTTTAGCTTTGGCTTCTAATAAAGAATGAAGTATGAAGGGTGAAGGATGAAGTATGAAGGGTGAAGGGTGAAGGATTAGCTGCTTACGTATAAATACAAATTTAGTGGCGATGTCGCAGTTTGTCCCTGACGCCCAGCGTCGCCTGCGATCGCGTTTCCCTTCGCTCCCTTGTTGTTGAGAGCGATTTTTTATCCTCCCCCCTAAGAAGACTTTGTGAAAGCAAGGGGGGATAGACAGGCTCAAGTTATCGCGGACTGGAAGATTGAGAACGCTGCTGTTGGTAAAAATCCAGCACTTTTTGAGCGTAGGAGGCAGTAGGTTTGGTGTTATAGCGACTGGGGTCGCCTGTCATCCACCAAGCCGCCGTGCGACGGATAGCAACAGCTTCTCGGTTTTCACTAGCAGCATATTGATCGCGCAGCACATCGCGCATCACGCAAACGAGAATGCTACGTGCTGTGACGGGGCTAGCTTCAAAGTCGGCAGGGGTGATTTCTCGCCCAATGCATTGTCTAGACCAACGAGGAATATTGTCAGCTTTCACCTGCCAATCACTGTAGAGTCCATCGTCTTCCCTCCCGGTTTGGGGAGAAGACAACCGTAGGGCTTCTACTAGTGATGCCACTTGAGCATCGGAGATTGGGGAAGAAGACGTCCTTGCTTGTTGAGTAGGCTGAGGTGGAGATGAGCGCTGAGCAGGTGGAGTCGTTGTCGCCTGCGGTGCTGGAGTGGCTGAGGTAGCAGGTGGAGTCGTTGTCGCCTGCGGTGCTGGAGTGGCTGAGGTAGCAGGTGGAGTTGTTGTCGCCTGCGGTGCTGGAGTGGCTGAGGTAGCAGGTGGAGTTGTTGTCGCCTGCGGTGCTGGAGTGGCTGAGGTAGCAGGTGGAGTCGTTGTCGCCTGCGGTGCTGGAGTGGCTGGTGTTGATGAGGCGGCTGGTTTAGAGCGCTGCTGCTGATAAAAGTTGAGAACTCTTTGAGTATAAGCCGTCGTTGGTGCGTTGTTGTAACGGGTAGCATCGCCCGTCATCCACCAAGAAGCTGTGCGCTGCACGGCAAGGGCTTCGTTATTACCACTGGCTTGATACTGCTGGCGCAGGACATCGCCCATCACGCAAACAAGAATGCTGCGGGCTGTGACGGGGCTAGCTTCAAAGTCGGCAGGGGTGAGTTCTCGCCCAATGCATTGTCTAGACCAACGGGGTATATTAGCGGCTTTGATTTGCCAATCGCTGTAGAGTCCATCGTCTTCTCTCCCGGTTTGGGGAGCAGCCAGCCGCAGGGCTTCTACTAGTGATGCCACTTGAGGGTTGGAAATTTGCGCTGACGCTGGCAAAGGAAATAGTCCCAGGCTGAGGACTACTCCACCGATCAGCAGCTTTTTGGTTTGTTTAAGGATGTTAAAACTCATTGGCATTACATTAAGTTAAAGTCTGTTTGCTCTCCAAGGACTTTACACTCTTGCTTCAACCTGAACTTCCGTCTAAGGAGTGTCGCGCCATCTTCAATAATCTTTCAACCCATTAACAGCATGGATTGACAGCGTTGACTACGGCACATCTTTTTGACTAATTATTTATGAAGAAATCGGTGCTCCGTCTTGGCGATCGCCAATCGCTAATTACTGCTGAGGAACTGCCTTTTCCACGGTGGGATGGGTGCTAATGCCATCCACTCCGCTAACGCCGACTCCTAAAGTAAGCTGCAAGGGCGTTTGTGAAGGGTAGGCTTTCACAACTTGTCGATAGACGGAGTAGTTGGTTGGTCGGGTGACTCTCTCACCATCTTTTGTGAAGGTAATCTGATAATCTACAGAGCGCAATAATTCCGGTCTGGTGGCTTTCTCGTTGAACTTTTTTCGTTGTTCCACCTCATCAACAGTTGGACGTGGAGGCGAAATGGGCCACCACAATCCCTGGTCATCGGGGCCGATTACCCTACCTTCGGGTTTTTCGCCGTTGCGGTTTAGTAGAGACGCGGAGGCAAATTCTTCAAAGCGAGGCTGCTTAGCGGTTGCAGGGTTAATGCCATACTGAACCTGCCAGGTTACGGTTGTCCGGGCTGTGGCTTCATACTGGTTTGTTGTGGTGGTTTGGCAACCAGACAGCACCACGACCATAAAAAAGCTCGTTAGGATTGAAAAGATTTGGCGATGTCGCGAGTAACGATCGAAAGACACAAGGGAAAAGTAAAGATAAAACAATGCAGCTAGCTCCGCTCTATCCTATCGTTTACCGAATTCTTCAGCCCAGTTTTCCTAGCTGTCTCTGGACGGGGGCAACAAATTCACGGGCGATCGCGCTGACCTTTGATGATGGCCCTCATCCTCAATACACGCCCCAATTGTTACCTGTACTAGAGCGTTATGGAATTCAGGCGAGTTTTTTCTGGTTGGGGTCTTGTGTCGAGCGATCGCCTAGTATAGCCAAACAAGTCTATCAGCAAGGTCACTGGATCGGGATACATGGTTACTCCCATCACAACTTCGCTTTCCTGAATCCCGCAGAACTCAAGCAGAGTTTGACAAAAACTCAAGCCGCGATCGCTTCTGCTTGCCAACTCAACCCAGAGTTGGTTCGCGATGTTCGCCCTCCCAACGGTTTATTTACCCCCCAAACCTTAAAGTACTTGCACTCTTGGAACTACCGTCCTGTGATGTGGAGTGTTGTTCCTGAAGACTGGGAACGTCCTGGCATCTCTGTCGTCATCCAGCGAGTGTTAGAGCAAGTTCAAAATGGCTCGATTGTTGTTCTGCATGATGGCTACTATGGAGGACAGGATGTCGCCCAAACAGCAGCGCAACTGATCCCATTACTGTTGCAGCGAGGCTACCATTTTGTGAGCGTGGAGCAACTCTGGCAGCAAAGTCTGAGCCGTGGTGTGGGCAATTAATTTAGAGAAACACCCTTGATGTCCCAGTTCAATCGAGTAGAGAGTGCTTTTTCGGGCTTGCACCGAGGACAACATCAAGGCTTTTTGATTTCAGTTAGTATCAGCAAGTTTCATGCTGAACTATTGTGAAGAATCTATCTGAGCCAAAAAAATTTCGCTAACCTGATAAACAAGGGAGGTTCAGTAATATAGTACCCGTGTACTATTATCGATCTGAAATCTCTGTTGTAATTTTTTCGCCCATTAGCTGTCATAAGCCGAGAGAATTCATTAAAATAGCTGAGTATAATCCTCTCAGATTTCTGGTACAAGCAAATTCAGACTCAGACTAAGTTTAGAGAAGATTTATTCAGCCACAGACAACGCTGCGTTTTTAACTGGGATCAGGTGCCATCTTGACATGGCTAGCCTTGTCGATCTTCCATGACACTCTAATCCAGTTAAATTCAGGATGTTGCCAAGTGCGGTTGATATTAAAATCTCTGCCTAAACACTCACTGAGTCATGCCTGTACTGCACAAATTCGATCGAGCAATGGAGTTGGACATGGGTTTATTGATCTCAATAGCAGAAAGTTCAGATCAAAGCCACCTAAAGTGAATTTTTGACCCTAGACAATTTCACTGATTAAATTACGTGCATTTTTTGTAAGAGAGGCTACAATCGGAAAAGTTTGCGACATAGTCAGTCTTAAACAATTACCGATCACGCTTTTACTGAAGGTTGAGTTTAAGAATAGAACTCGGATCTAATTTTCCAGTTCACCTCCTATATCAAGGAATTGGTGGTGCAGGAAAGTGTCTCACTGGCTAGGCTATCTTAAGTAGATCAACTAATACCATCTACTATTTTTTTTTACTGAAGGAGCATGAGGAAAACGGCATGACCCAGGCTAACGACGTACTCTCAACACTGACTCAGCCCGAAAGCGAGTTGGAACTCTTAATAGAGGAGGACGCGAACCCAGACGAGCTTGCGGATGTTCAAGCAGAGGAGGACGATAGTCAACCTGGCAAGACACGTACTACTCGTCGTAGAGCGCAAACCAAAAAAAAGCACTATACAGAAGATTCAATCCGCCTCTACTTACAAGAGATTGGTCGCATCCGCTTGTTGCGTGCTGATGAAGAAATTGAACTCGCTCGGAAAATCGCGGATCTATTGGAGCTAGAACGCATTCGTGATCGCTTGGTCGATCAGCTAGAGAGGGAGCCGCAAGATAGCGAATGGGCAACCGAAGTTAACATGGCGCTACCAGCTTTTCGTCATCGCCTCTACCTGGGTCGGCGGGCAAAAGACAAAATGGTGCAATCCAACCTGCGACTGGTTGTCTCCATTGCCAAAAAGTACATGAATCGGGGACTCTCCTTTCAAGACCTGATTCAAGAAGGTAGCTTGGGTTTGATCCGCGCCGCCGAAAAATTTGACCACGAAAAAGGTTACAAATTCTCCACTTATGCTACTTGGTGGATTCGTCAGGCAATTACCCGCGCTATTGCTGACCAGTCTCGTACCATCCGCCTCCCGGTTCACCTCTACGAAACGATTTCGCGGATCAAGAAAACCACCAAAATTTTGTCTCAGGAAATGGGTCGCAAGCCCACTGAAGAAGAAATCGCAGACCGCATGGAAATGACCATTGAGAAACTGCGCTTCATCGCCAAATCTGCTCAATTGCCCATTTCCCTGGAAACCCCCATCGGTAAAGAAGAAGATTCCCGCCTCGGAGACTTTATCGAAGCCGACGGCGAAACCCCCGAAGACCAAGTTTCTAAAAATCTCCTCCGGGAAGACTTAGAGAGCGTCCTCGATACCCTTAGCCCTCGCGAACGCGATGTTCTACGGCTGCGTTACGGCTTGGATGATGGACGGATGAAGACACTAGAAGAAATCGGTCAAATCTTCAATGTCACCCGCGAACGGATTCGCCAAATCGAAGCCAAAGCGCTTCGCAAACTGCGCCATCCTAACCGCAACAGCATTCTCAAAGAATATATTCGCTAACACCTCAACCTCCGGCGTTTAGCAACAATTTCCCAAAAGCAAAGAGCAACATTTAAGTTTGTTCTTTGCTTTTTTTGGGATGAATGTATTAGAAAAAAGCCAAAACAATTGGCTTATCGCTTTATTTATGGAGTGACAAAAATCCTAGATTAGTGAACATCTAGAGTTTAAAGTGTATAGCTAGCTATACGCCCCTACCAAAAGATTCAGGAATGATTAGGACGGCTAGAATACTTTTCCTTCTTCTCCCTAGTCCCAGCGCCCCCTAACTAAGTCTCTACTGGCTTGCCTAAGGCTTGGGTTCTAGACGGTTTTTGCTGCGGCTGTAGGGGAATTTCAATGATAAACTCTGTCCCTTGACCGAGTTGACTGTTGCAGTACAAACGACCGTTGTGTTTTTCAGTCACTATTTGATAACTAATTGATAATCCTAATCCGGTGCCAATGCCAAGGGGTTTAGTGGTAAAGAAAGGGTCAAAAAGTTGGGAGCATGTCGTTTCACTCATCCCCGAACCATTATCAGCGATCGCGATCGTGACTTGATTATCCTCTCTTACTTCAGTAGAAATCCGAATCTGACCAGGATGCACTTCAGTGTCTTTCAACAACCGTCCTTTGTAGCATTCATCAATGGCATCAATGGCGTTGGATAGCAAATTCATAAACACCTGATTGAGTTGCCCCGCATAGCACTCCACTAATGGTAATTTGCCGTATTGTTTGACAATCTCGATCGCCGGATGGTCGCCTTTGGCTTTGATACGATTGGCAAGAATCATCAGTGTTGACTCAATCCCCTCGTGAATATCAACCGCTTTCATTTCGGCTTCATCGAGGCGAGAGAAGTTGCGGAGACTGCGGACAATTTCGCGAATGCGTTCGGCACCGACTTTCATTGAAGTCAGCATTTTTGGCAAGTCTTCGACGAGGAATTCTAGATCGATCTCTTCTACTTCGTTTAAAATCTCTGGCGTGGGATTGGGAAAGTGTTGTTGATACAGTGCCAGCAACCCCAATAAATCTTGTGTGTATTCGTTCGTGTGCGTTAAATTGCCGTAGATGAAATTAACAGGGTTGTTGATTTCATGGGCTACTCCTGCTACAAGCTGACCTAAGCTCGACATTTTCTCATTTTGTACGAGCTGAGTTTGTGCTTGTTTGAGTTGGTGTAGCGTTTGCTGAAGCTGTGTCGTTTGGGATTGAGCCGTTGCGGTGGCTTCCTGAGAGCCGGAATACAGTTCGGCTTGATTAATACCGATCGCCAATTGGTCAACTACCGCTTGCAACAGTTCCACTTCACTATCAGTCCAAGGGCGAGAGGAGTGGCTGTGACCGCAACTGAGCACGCCAATTTCACCCGAACGAGTTTGAATCGGCAAACAAAGCAGCGAAATGTATCCAGCAGTTTGTAAAAATTCCTGCAAACTTGGCTCAGTGCAAGAGAGGTGATCATCAATGCGGAGCACTTCTCCACGCAAAAGCTGCTGACTTACCGGATCGGTTTCGGTAGTCGGGTAGGAACCAAGCGTGCTAGGGATAGCTGAAGTTCTAGCTTCCTGAATTATCTCCCAGGTGGGAGGAGCGCTCTGCTTTACGTACCAAGCGAAGGTACAGCGGTCGATTTGCAACAAGTCACGAATTTCGCTGACAGCCGTTTCTAAGATCGTCTCTACATCAAGGGTGTTACGAATTTGGCTAGAGAGGCGGTTTAATAAAGCTTCCCGTTCGGCTAAGGCTCTAAATCGCGCTTCTGAGTGCCGCAGTGCTTCCTCTGCGGCGACGCGATCGCTAATATCAGTATGAACTCCCACCCATTCCCGAATACTGCCATCTGGCTCTAATACAGGCACCGCACGAACGCTCATATCCCTGTACTCGCCATCGTGGCGTCGCAAGCGATGTTCGATCTGGCAAGAGGTGCGACTAGCAACAGCAGCCGACCACACCTTTAATATATAAGGTTGATCCTCTGGGTGAACGGCATTTAACCATCCCCACACCTTCAACTCCTCAAACGTTTGTCCAGTGAAGGCGCTCCAATCTGGCTGTTCGGTAACAAATTCCCCTTCTGAGTTAGTGTCCCAAATGATCTGAGACGTTGCCTCAACCAGCGAACGATATCGCTCCTCCGAGTGTCGCAGCGTCTGCTCTGCCTGTTTAAGGGCGGTAATAACATTTGATGTACCGATAATCTTGATGATTCTCCCTTGCTTATCCCGTATGGGATTGAGGGTAGTAAGTGCCCAGACTTCTCCGATTGGAGAGGAGAGGCACTCTTCGTAGGTAATTGCCCTGCCAGCCTTGAGACACTCCACATAATGTTGCCGCATTTGAGTGCCTGTTGCGCTGTCAAATATTTCTTCCGGGGTTTTGCCGGAAATTTCCCAAGATTTAATACCAATACTCTTATCGGTGACTGGGTTCCAACCCGCAAAGCGGAAGTCGCCATCCTCTGTGACGTTGACAACGAAAATACTTTGTTCGACGCCATCGTAGATGGAGCGTAAAAACTGTTCACTCTCTCGAAGGTCGGCTTCTGCTTGTTTGCTCGCGGTGATATCATGAGCAACGGCATAAATCATTTGCCGATCTATGGAAGACGCTGAATTCCAGGCCAGCCATTTATAAGAGCCGTCTTTGCAGCGGTAGCGATTCTCAAAGCTAATGCCTTCAGCACCCGTAGATAGTGCTTGGGCTTCTTGTAGAGTTTTTTCTCGGTCATCGGGATGAACAAATTCAATGAACGGAGAGGCTTTCAGTTCCGTTTGCGTCCATCCGAGGGTTTTTTCCCAAGCTGGGTTAAGTTGCTTAAAGTAGCCATCAAAGCTAGCGATCGCTAGCATATCTAAAGAAAGTTGGAAAAAGCTATCTCGCTGTTGTTCGGCTTGAATGCGATCGCTAATATCCAGGAGCAAGCCACCCCACATAATGTTGCCGTTGGCTTGCCTTTCTGGTCGGGAACGACCTTGCAACCATTTGAGGCGTCCCGATGGCGTAATCATTCGCCACTCATGACTCCAAGGCTGTAACGTTTGAGCAGAAACAATAATGCTCTGCTCTAGTTCTCGTCGGTCATCCGGATGCATCACGCTAAATAGGCACTCCGCATCCTGCTTAACAGCGTCTGGCTCTAATTCGCATAGCTCAACACAAGCCTGGCTGACATAGGAGAAATAGTGACGACCATCCGGACACAGCACATACTGATAAATCATCCCCGGTATGTTGGCTGCTAGTTGCTGAAATCGCATTTCGCTTTGTTGCCATGCTTCTTCAGCTTGCTGACGCTCGGCAATTTCCGCCCGCAGTTGCTGGTTTGTTGTCACCAGTTCAATTGTTTGTTGTTGTACCAGTTCTTCTAGCGCGATCGCTTCGCTGTAAATAATCATGCCGCCAATTTCCCCCTCGGCTTGTTTCCAAGGATGAATCTCCCACCGCACGCGCTTTTGCGAGCCTCGGATCAAAGCCTCGACCGTTTGCCGTTCTATCGCTCCGGCTAAACACCGTTGGCAGATATTTTGCCAATCATCAGGAAGGTTAGCAAAGACCTCATAATCACCAGACGCGACTTCTAGAAGCGATCGCCCGATAATTTCTATCTCATTCAGCTCATAATCAAGCAACCAGCGACGATTTACCAGCATGTAGTGCATCTGGCGGTCAAACATCGCTACCCCTGATGGGATACGCTCAATTAAGAGCTGTAATAGCTCAGAATTATTCAAGATCTGCATGAGCTAGAAATTGACAATTTATGAACACCGAAAAAGCCAGCCTAAAAGCATTCTAACGATCCCAACGCTACATTTAGGACGTTGAGAATACGGAAGTTTGAGGGTTGCTGTTGTCAAGGGGAAGTCTGTGTGTGATTTCAATTTACCAGCAGTATCTTGTCAGCTACCTCACACCCATCAGTCTTCATGATATCTTTGCAACCAAAAACAATTCTTAGATGTCCAACAACAGACTACTGACTGTCACCTACTAAAAAAAGCTGGGATTCTTATAAGAACTCCCAGCAACATGAATTGAGGTTGTCAGATTAATTTGAGGTTTCGCGACAGAGAAGTTAAATCAAGCCCCAGAAGTGTAGTACACCCTGACCGCTAACATATTCGATAATCAGAGCCGCAACAAAGCCGATCATTGCCAAGCGACCATTCCAGTTTTCCGCTTGAGGGGTAAAGCCAAACTTAACGTCGTTACGGTTTTCAGTTTGCATAATTCTTATTTTCTGAGGTTACATTTTGTAAATTTACCTGTAAATTAATGTAACTGGAAATTAGCAAAACTGCAACAATCTGTACCGACGCGGTTCATGGGTTCTGCTTAGACTAAGATGGATTCCTTTCACGGCACACTCTGCCGCACCTCAGAGCGCCCTGTAATCCTAGTTATTGGAGAAGGCAACGCGGCGATTGCCCGTCGTGAAGGGGTAAGATTTTCGGAATTATTCACATCAAGGGGATGTCATGATCGCCTCCCGGCTGCCAGAGCGACTAGATAGTTACTACCACCACATCAAGACAGTCATTTTGAGTCGTCAAAACCCGATTACGGGGCTTTTGCCCGCTAGTACCGCAGTTAATGCCCACGGCGACTATACCGATGCCTGGATGCGGGACAACGTTTACAGCATTTTGGCAGTCTGGGGACTAGCATTGGCGTACCGCAAGCTAGATGCTGATAGCGGACGCCTGTTTGAGTTGGAACAAAGCGTGGTCAAGCTGATGCGAGGGCTGTTGTTCTGCATCATGCGACAAGCGCCGAAAGTCGAGCGATTCAAACAAACTCAATCCCTGATGGATGCCCTACACGCCAAGTACAACACCCACACGGGCGATGTGGTTGTGGGGGATGACGAATGGGGACACCTGCAACTGGATGCGACCTCGCTGTTTTTGTTGATGCTGGCGCAGATGACGGCATCGGGGTTGCACATCGTTTACACGATTGATGAAGTTAACTTTGTCCAAAACCTCGTTTATTACATTGGTAGGGCGTATCGGACGCCGGACTATGGAATTTGGGAACGGGGTAACAAAGCCAATCACGGCAATCCGGAACTCAACGCCAGTTCTGTAGGTATGGCAAAAGCCGCACTAGAAGCGATGAACGGGCTAGATTTATTTGGGGTGCGGGGTTCCCAAGCCTCGGTGATTCATGTTTTACCTGATGAAATTGCGCGATCGCGAATTACCCTCGAATCCTTACTTCCTCGTGAATCTAGCTCTAAAGAAACCGACGCCGCCCTCTTGAGCGTGATTGGTTTTCCAGCGTTCGCGGTCGAAAACACAGAACTAGTGGAACGCACCCGCCAAAAAATCATTGATAAGTTGCAGGGAAAATATGGCTGCAAACGCTTTTTGCGGGATGGGCATCAAACGGTTCTAGAAAATACAACTCGCCTGCATTACGAACCTTGGGAACTGCAAAAGTTTGAGCATATTGAGTCAGAATGGCCCTTGTTTTTCACTTATTTGATGTTAGACGGACTATTTCGAGGAGACATCAAACACGTTGAAAAATATCATCAGTTGTTAAAAGATTTACTAATCGAGCGTGATGGGATTGGGCTACTTCCAGAATTGTATTATGTGCCTGAGGAAAATATTGAGGCAGAACGCAAATCTCCCCACAGCCAGCTGCGTCTTCCCAATGAAAATGTCCCCTTAGTCTGGGCGCAGAGTTTGTATCTTCTAGGTCAATTGCTGAATGAGGGCTTACTGGCACCAGGAGATATTGACCCATTGGGGCGGCATTTAGGGGTGGGGCGTCATCAAGACCCGATGGTGCAAATTGCCCTAATCGCAGAAGATGAAAAGCTTCAGGCACAACTGGGGGCTTACGGAATCGCTACACAGACGCTGGCGCAGGTAGAGCCACTGCAAGTACGTCAGGCAACCGAACTGTCTGCGGCGTATGCCCAAATTGGGCGCAATGACGCACTGAATTTAACGGGACGCCCAGTGCGACGCCTGCGGAGTTTGATGACTTCGCGCATCTTTCGGATTCAGGGAGAGGCGATGGTCTTCTTGCCATCGTTTTTAGACCAGCAGCAGTTTTACCTGACGCTGGATTACCATTTTTTGGTGGATCAGATTAAGAGCGAACTGGCTTATATTCAGCGTCACTGGTGGGAGTTAGGGCGTCCGACGATGACGTTGTTGTTAACTAAGACGATGTTGGAGATGGGGTCTGAGAAGACGGATGATGGTGGGATGGATGAAGATGCACCGATGCAAGTCTTAATCCAGGAAATGAAGAGCGGTATCTGTAATGGTGTGTCGGTGAAGCTGGGGCGTCTTAATCAACTGATGCTGAAGGCAGGAACGGAACGGATTGATTTTTTGCATGATTTTGAACTGACGCGATCGCCGATTAATACCACCACCAACCCTGACTATTATCTCCATAGCCATTCCCATAAAAATGGCCCCTTAAGCCATAGCCAGGAGTTTCTCTTAGAGTGCGAAACGAATCTGCAATTTTTGCTCGATAGCCTCCGGGATTCTCAGAATCTCTACGAGCAAATCGAGTTACTGCGGACGCTGCGACGGTTGCAAGGATGGCATTTTGATACCGGATTTGGCGGGCCAGGAAAACCTGTCACTGTCACCGATTTGCTGAATGAGGTGTACGTTAAAGCGGCAAGTGAAGGGCCATCGCCTTACTGGACTGTTGTGCGTCTAGCGGCGGGTTTACTAAATAAAGTAGACATCGGTTTGTCAGACGCTGTCACCGATATTTTGATCCGTGGGAAGCAAATTACCGTGGGAAAGGCTTACAGCGAGGCATCACTGATTAAAAAGCCAATGCCCCACTTGGAGATTCAGGCGAAGATCGATGAGTTTTGTGGAGAAGATATTCGCGATCGCGTCCTCACCCAAGAAATTCTCATTTACCTGGGCTTATTGATTAAAGCTCAACCAAAGCTATTTCAAGGACTGCTGACTCTGCGCGTAGGGTATATGATTCTCCTGATCACCAGTGAACTGGCAACAGAGTTAGGCATCACCCAGGATGAAGCTTACGAACAGCTCATGTCTTCTAGTCCAGTTGAAGTCAAAAGGCGCTTACGTTCCTGTTTAGCAGGCTACGACGACATTCACCAAAAGCTGCGGCAGCAAGAAGCCTTGCACCTCAAGCAGCCGAAACAAGCTATTGATTGGGCAACCGTCACAGACAGCTCGGAACGGGAAGATCTCCCCGTAGCAGGGAGTTGGGTCAAAAAGCGGCAACTTGACGGCACAGCGGGTCGAGTTCCCAAATACTTCTACCCCAGCGTCTGGCAAGTGATGAAACACTGTAAAGGTTTGATTATTGGCGACAAATTAGAACGCCGCAATCGCCTGGATAGTCAACTGCTGCTTTCGGAGATGACTCCTGGTGAGAAGAACTTTGCCCTACGCGTCGAGCATTTGCTCAACAAAATTCAGGCTCCAGAATATCGGCAAGTGAACATCGAAGCCTTGATGGAACTTGCCGCCGTTGTTGAACGCAACCCCGAACTCCAGATTGAAGAATACATTGTACTAGATGTACTCGTTGGTCATGCTGTGCGACTAACATGGCTAGAGCGTTTCCCCGAACACACCAACCATTACGACGAGTACAAAGCCGCCGCGTGGCGTTCCTTCTACAATACCTCGCCCCAAGAGTGTGCCAGCTTCATCCTCAAAGCCTTCCGCTTCCTCACCCAGTTTGAACCAGAACGGGCGGCTTAGAGTCGGTGAGTCCTGAGTCCTGAGTCCTGAGTAGGAAAGAAAGTATGAAGTATGAAGGGTGAAGTATGAAGGGTGAAGTATGAAAGGTAAGAGGTTCTTCCCTGCACCCGTTCGGCTGAGCGTTCGACTGCCCTTCGGCAGGCTCAGGAACCGCGCTCACGCCGAAGTCTCACGTCGAAGCCTGCACCCCTGCACCCCTGCACCCCTGCACCCCTGCACCCCTGCTCCCCTACTCACTGACTCTTTTCCCAACTGCCATTAGCATGTTTCAAGCGACGCGTTGCCGACTTGCCCTTTGGTATACCGGAGTAACGGCTGTATTGCTTTTATTCTTTGCCACAGGTGTTTATGTATATGTCCGTAGCACCCTGATTGAGCGGGTGGATGACACATTGAAGCATGTGGTGGAAGTAGTAGAGCGATCGCTGATTATTCAACCCACCCCAGGTTCTGATGTTCCCTATCGCGTTAATATCGAAGCCAGCTTTCGAGACAACACCAACACTGTAGATGACGACCACATCGACCTGGAATGGTTTAGCCCCAATGGCGAGCTGCTGTGGTCAACCTTATCAGAACCCCTGGATATTCCCCTCAACCTCAACCCGATGGGAAAAACCGTGCATCTTGCCGCCGATCACCTGTTGCGCCAGGTAACCGAGCGCGTGGAAACTGAGCGTCACGTTCTGGGTTATCTGCGGGTGAGCCATCCTTGGTTTGAAGTCACAAAGCCTATCCAGCAATTAATTATTGACTTAACATTAGGCACCCTAATCATGGTGCTGTCGGTGGCGGCAATTGGCTGGTTCCTGTCGGGAATCGCGATGGAGCCTGTGCGGAAGTCTTACCAAAGCCTGAAGCAATTCACGGCGGATGCTTCTCACGAACTGAGAAACCCGATTGCAATGATCCAAATGAACGTGCAGATGGCGCTGTCCTACCCAGATTTAGACACGCATCTTCAGCGGCAACAGTTGAAGGTGATTGAACGACTGACTCAACGTTTAGGGCGCTTAGTCAATGACTTACTGTTTCTAGCGCGTTCCGATAGCGGTATGGTACAACTCCAGCAGCAATCTGTACCTCTAGATGCCTTACTGATGGAGGTGATTGAAGAACAGCAGCTAGTGGCGGCAGAGAAGGGTATATCCCTCTCGCTGAATCTGCTAGAGACGCCGACGAGTAACGAACTACATAAGTCAGACAATGCCTTCACTCTTCTAGGAGACTGGGATCAATTAGCACGTCTATTTACCAACCTGGTCAGTAATGCGGTGCAATATACTCCCACCTCAAAGGAAGCCTCTGTGCAGGTGGAATTGCAACAAACCGAACGCCTTGGCACCGTCGGCGGACGACATCCTCAGTCTTTACTGCAAGTGCAGGTGCGGGATACAGGAAGTGGTATTTCTGAGGAGGCGCTCTCTCACATCTTTGACCGTTTCTACCGCGTAGACCTCGCCCGCACTCACGATACTGCTGCTGGTTCAGGATTAGGGTTAGCGATCGCCAAAGCCATTGTCGAAAATCATCACGGTAGCATCCAGGTTGCCAGCGTTCTCAATCAAGGCTCCACTGTCACCGTTAGCTTGCCCGCCTATCAAGGAAGTTTGAAGATGGAGTCCTGAGTCGGGGAGAAAGTATGAAGGGTGAAGTATGAAGTATGAAGGGTAAGAGGTAAGAGATTCTCTTCATCTCCCCTGCACCCCTGCACCCCTGCACCCCATCTCCTCATCTATCTACCTTCAGAATGCCACTTGTGACAGATGCAGGGGCTTGCAACACAACCTAATTTAATAAAAGGCTGGAACATTCAGCGACATCTAGCTACTCGCTGTCAATGAAGTTTAGTCACCACTACAGCTGTAGCCTACTTGGGTCAATTGTGCATTGAAACCGTGGTCACCGCTGCTCCAGCCGTAATCACTGTATCCCAAAATTGAAATTTTTAGGAGACGAATATGCCAATTGCCTTAAGAGAAGATGTCACCTATATCATGTTAAAAAAAATTCATGAAGGTGATGACCAAGGTAAGCACCCAGTAGGGTTTACAAAATCCGACTTTGTGGGTCGTAATCTTTCACAGTCAGACCTGTTGGGTCATCTTGATTACCTTAATCAAAAACAGTACATCGACGCTGAGTTTACCGGGAACGCCTACGCCAACCAGGAAGATGTTCCTAGCGTCATTGATTCCGAAGAGGTAGACTTTCGCGTCGCTAATAGCTTTGGAGCAGAAGACGGCCCATTACCCCATTTAATCACCTTTAAACGGGCAAAACTGACCGATAAAGGTCTAAAAATGCTGGAGAAAATGGAAGCCAATCCTCCTAAGGCGCTAGAAAAAGGGCCAGTAGTCCCAATTGCTACCAAGGACATGCCTTTCCTAGAAAAGGTGATGCTGAAAGCAGAGCTAGAGGATATTTTTGACGCCAGAGACCTCACCGAACTAGTCTTCCGCACTATGCGCGACTTGATGACCACAGAAGCGCAAGACCACGTTGCTGAGGAATTAAAAGGAGAGGAATCTCTACCTACAGACGACAAAGCTTTACAAAACGACCTTGTGGACCTTTGGAAAGATACGAACCCAATTGTCGCGTGGCTCAGTCGAGTTCGCCCCCCATTTGATGGTCCTGCTCCCTTTGTTATTGACGACGATCTCTTTGTTTTTCGAGTTGAACAAGAAGGAGGAGCCCCTCCGGGAGTCAGCGGCGAGAAAATTGTTAACGCCGTCTTTTCAGCAACTAAGGACGAACTGTCTGAAGAGCGAATTCAGGAAGTTGCTGGGTTTCTCCCCGGTAGAGTCAAAACTATGTGGGAGCAAGCCTAAACTTGCAAAAATGCGGATGTAAATTTTTCAGGCGACTACTGCTGAAAAACTAACTTTTGCTGTCCGACGTTCATAATTATAAGCGTCGGACAGAATAACAATTTAAAAAAAGGAGAAATAAGATGCCTTTTATAGACACAGTAATGCAGAAGGGACATTTAGAAAATGCCTTTGATGCTAAACAGGTTAGTGAACTGGTGTTTCGGACAATGCGGGATTTGATGACCAGGGAAGCATCGGAGCGAGTGGCAGCAGAGCTTCCTGAGGAAGAAGTTCCCACAAAAGATAAACCTATTCAAGATAAGTTAACCGATTTGTGGCAAGATACCGACCCGGTTGCTGGTTTTATGAGCAAAGTTAGAGAACCGCAGAAGTTTGATGCTGATTCTTTTCTATTCCGGATTCGACAAGAAGCCGATTTACCTCAAGGAGTGGACGTAGAAACAGCCGTTTCAGCAGTTTTTAGTGCCACTAAAGAGAAACTCTCACTAGAGCGCAATGAGGAAATAGCCACTTGGTTACCGGACAAAATCAAACAAATGTGGGAAGCCGCATAAAGGTCAGTCAATTTATACCTTGGCAATAATGCGCTCGCGTCCTTCAGCTTTGGCTTGATAAAGGAAGTCGTCAGCTATAGCAATCAAATCTATCGGTGAAGTATCGCCGGAAGGAACAATGCGCTGGCGACGCCTAAACTAACAGTGACGTACTGGCTGACGGAGGATTGGGTATGGGCAATTTTCAAGCCTCGAACGATCCGATGAATTGCCTCAGCCACTTGTATCGCCCCAGCTTTATCTGTATTGGGCAAAATTATGGCGAACTCTTCTCCTCAATTTCTTGTAGATTCAGGGATTGGCGGATGCGATCGCCAATCACCCCAATTAGCTGTTCTTTCTGAAATTGCTGCCGTAGTGCTAAGTCCTTTAGCTTCTGCTCAGTAATGTCTGTAAACGTCGCCACCGCACAACGCTAATGTGGGGGCGTTAACCAAACCCTGGGCGTCAGCGCTGGCGGTTCGCCCCTACCAGAGGTATCGAACTCCTCACTTAAGTGCCTGCACGACGATAGATAATTTGTGCCAGCTCGTTCCGTAAGAGCGCCTCTTGTTGGGTATCGCCTAATGCTGTGGCAAGAGCGATCGCCCGTTCGTAGAAATTCCGAGCATCCACGGTATTTCCTGATGCCCGATACAATTGGGCATACATGCGGAGGGTAATTAATTCTTGACGCCGATTTTCCTGTTCCTGTGCTAGAGCAATGCGTTGATCGAGGGTTCTAAAAGCTAAGAGATATTGTCCCTGAGCGCTATAGGAACCGAAAAGACCGTTCAAGGCGCGAAATTTATTGGCAGGGTCGCGGCTGTTTTGGGCTAGCCTCAAGGCGAAGCGATAGGAAGCGAGGGCGTCTCTGTGGCGATTTAGCGCCCGGTAAGCATCTCCCAAGTTATTGCGAGTATTTGCCTCTCCCAAGGGATCACCTGTGCGACGTCGCAGTGTCAGCGCGGCTTCGTAGCGTTTGATCGCTTGCTGGTAGTCTCCCGCACCAGCGGCGACTAAACCAAGGTTACTCAGACTTAGTCCTTCCCCGGTATCGCTGTCAATGCTCCGGGCGATCGCCAGTGCTTCGCCAAAGGTTCTGGCGGCTGCCTCAAAACTCTCGCTCTGCAACAACACTGTCCCCAGATTATTCAAGGCATAAATCTGCCCCAGGAAGTCTTGGCGGGAACGAGCGACTCCTAAGCGCCGCCGTAGGGCATTTTCTGCCTCAAGGTAGCGCCCTAACTGGGCATAGGTAAGCCCCAGGTAGTCGTAGGTTAAACCAATGCCTTCATAGTCTTCTGCTTGCTGATAAAGCAAGAGTGCTTGCGTCCAGTAGTCAATCGCTTTCTCTAGATTGCCTTTCTGCGCTGCCTGTCCGCCAAAGCGCAACAAGAGGTCAGCTTCACTTCTCACTTCCCCAAGCGTGTCGTTGTAGCGGCGGATATCGAGTTGTTCGTCGAGACCGAGCGCACCTAGACTAGCAGGATTGAGCTGACCAAAGGCACCCGTGTCAGTCAGTATGACTGGTGCGAGTGCTAGTACGGCTGACAGCCACCATCTTTTCATCAAACCCTCCCCTAGGCTTTACAAAAACCAACTCAAATGATGCCCACAACGTCTAGCTGTGAAACCTTAGACCCGCCGTAACTCAAGTTACTTGACTTAAGTCTACTGGCTTAGAGTCGGCATCGCATACCTCTGAGATTGTGGTTCAGAAGTTACTTCCTTACCGAGATAGATCGCGCAGATATCTTCTGGTAAAGCGGCTTCTAGGAGTTGATAGCCTTGCTGCAAGTAAATCCGCACTTCGGCGGGAGCGATCGCTTCTCCTTCTGCCTGTAGATAAGCGGCAATGCGGGTTTCGCTCCAGTGGAATGTTTGCGCCATTACCACCATTAACCGAATTTCAGGCGGCAGTTGTTCCAATGCCTGTTCTAGGTAACACCAAAACGGTGGCGAGGAGGCTTGCAGGTTGTATTGAATCGATTCAACGGGAGGAAGTTCGAGTTGGTTGATGCAGTAAGCCGTTATATTAATCAACCAATTTTGGAAGGAATTTGTCCCGGATGCCATTTCTGCACGTAAGTCTAAACCTCGCAGTTCGTAGTAGATATGACGCCAGGTGAGAGCAAACAGGTAATCGGCTTGTACAGGCGATCGCGCTGAATGCTGAATTAAGGTATAAACAATCGGGCTATAGCGACAGAAAATCGCTGTGAAGTACTTCCCCTGCTCTGGATAGTGCTGAAACAGGGTTAGCAATTCCTGGTCACTGTGAGGAAACAGTGACTTGACCATCGGATGACTGGATTCAGGAAAATGCGGGATTTGCACTGGTTTTAATATTACGAGCTGGAATTAAGAAAATTAAAGTAGATACTTCCCTTAATGTCTACTAGTAGCATCAGTCACAAATTGCTGGTGAGTGTCCTACAGAGCGCTGCAATTTTACTATAGTTGTGCGTAGCTACTTGTGTTCCCAAGTCAGCGATCGCTTTAACTTGGTTAAAATAAGTAGCATCACTCTGGCAGGTAGGCGTGGTTTAATCTTACCTGCAACTGGACATCGGTTATACACACTTTGTCAGTTCATGATTTTATCAATTAGTATCAACACTTTGCTTCCTTCATCCTTGACCCTGGGCGCGTTTTTCCCCGCTTTAGATAGTCTCCTTTCTACTCAAGGCATCATGGTGATGCTGCTAGCCGCCTATGCGGGTGCTATGTGGATGTTTCTCACTAGCGCCCCAAAAGTCCATACCGTCATGGTGACGGATTTGGAAGTGGCGCGGCAATTCTATGAAGGATTGTTGGATTTGTCAGCCGCCGAAGTCCCCTTGCACTACTACTACAACTACGAGCAAACCTTAGGAGTAACGGGTATCGATCCGTTGTATATGTCAGCAGGAATGGGAACCACCAGCGCCACCAAGCTCAATGGTTCAGATGGATTGTGGTATCAGCTTAAAAAGAGCACCCAACTACACGTCATTTCGGGGGCAAGCTTTGGTAGCAAAAATCGCCATCGCCATGTATGTTTTGATCGCGAATGTCTTGAACAGGTGCTGATGCGCGTGCAGATGCGGCAATTGAAGTACAAAGTCCGCTCTCAAAAACCCTTTAATTTCCTAGTGAAGGATATTGAAGGGCGCGTAATTGAGATGGTGGAGGTTTCGGGTTAGGGATTGGGGAAATTCATCGATCTTTCGAGCTTTTATAGAAAGAGATCCCCCCAACTCCCCTTAAAAAGAGGGGCTTTTCATAAGCCGAGGATATTGTAGGGGCGCTCTTGCTTTCATTGGTGTCAACTTAAGCCCATTTTACGAGCTTCTTCCCTTAGTCCAAGCGCCGTTAGCTATATCACCCGATCGCATCCGTACTTTTCCCGGATGTGGGTATTAAAGTATTGACCAACTGAGGTAGCAATTTTTAGCTCGTGATGGATTTTTTCCGGGACATCGTGATATTTGTAGATGCTGCCGTTGGTAAATTCTACTTGCAGGGTTTGGGTATTTTGGTCATAGTCGAAAGACTTCAGCACCTGGCTAGAGTTTTTCAGTAAGGGGAAAGCGATCGCATCCCGAATACTGGCACAATCCGTTAGTAGCATCACCAAGCGATCAATGCCAATTCCCAAACCGCCCGTTGGTGGCATTCCATACTCCAGCGCCGTCAAAAAGTCTTCATCCACGCCTTGCGCTTCCAAATCCCCGGCGGCTTTCCGCGCCGCTTGCGCTTCTAAACGTTCGCGTTGATCGATGGGATCAGTCAACTCAGAAAAGCTATTTGCCAGTTCTCGCCCGACAACAAATAACTCAAATCGCTCGACTAATCCCGGCTTTGAGCGGTGCGGCTTGGCAAGGGGCGAAATTTCTACCGGGAAATCTAACACAAACGTCGGCTGAATCAAAGTTGCTTCGCATTTTTGCTCAAAGGCTTCATTTAGCAACTTTCCGAGGGATTGGCATTCCTCAACATTGGCAATCCCCGCTCCTTTTGCTGCGGATATTGCCTCTTCCAGGGTTTTGAACGAATTGAAATCTAACCCCGTTTGTTCTTTCACCAACTCGTGCATCGTCACGCGCCGCCAAGGGGAAGTGAGGTTAATCTCCTCACCCTGGTAGGTCACTTGTAGCGTTCCCAACACCTGTTGCGCGGTGGTGGTAATAATGCCCTCCGTCAGCGCCATCATGTCGTTGTAGTCGGCGTAAGCCTGGTAAACCTCAATTGAGGTAAATTCTGGGTTGTGGCGCGTAGAGATGCCTTCATTGCGGAAAATCCGTCCTAGTTCAAATACCTTTTCAAACCCACCGACGATTAGCCGCTTCAGGTGGAGTTCTGTGGCGATTCGCAGGTACAACTCCATTTCTAAGGTGTTGTGGTAGGTAATAAACGGACGTGCATCTGCACCCCCGGCTTCTCCTTGAAGTACGGGGGTTTCAATTTCGATGAAGTCTTGCTCTTCTAGGTAACGGCGAATCGCGGCGGTAATTTTGGCACGGCGGCGGAAGGTTTCCCGGACGGTAGGGTTAACAATTAAGTCAACGTAGCGCTGGCGATAGCGCTTTTCGGTATCGGTTAGACCATGCCATTTATCCGGTAAGGGTAAAAGAGATTTTGTCAGCATGGCGTATTGGCTGACGTAAACGGAGAGTTCGCCTTTTTCCGTGCGCTTAATTGTCCCCTTGACGCCGATAATGTCCCCAATATCGGTAAGCTGCTTGAGGTGGTTAAAGGCATCGGGAACGTCTGCCATGCCTTCTGTAATTTTTTTCTTTTCTAGATAAAGCTGAATTGTGCCTGTTTCGTCTTGCAGGCTAAAGAATGCCAGTTTTCCGAACACTCGCCGTGCTAAGATGCGCCCCGCGATCGCTACTTCAAAATCTACTTCTTCGCCAGCAGACAAATCAGCAAATTTCTCTTGGAGTGGGGCGGTATGGTGGGTAGATTCCCAGCGATAGGCATAAGGGTTAAACCCTAGCTGCTTAAGCTGTGCGACTTTTTCTAAGCGTGTGGCACGAATTTCTTCTAAAGGGGACTGATCGGCAGACATAGCGACGAATAACTATAAAAATTGCGTAGACAGAGTTTTAAGACATGGCTCTACCGGATTGTTTTAGGTAGAGGCACGCAAAGTTAAATTATAGAAACGATTTGGCGATCGCAGGTGTTTCGGCAAGTCACCTCACGAGCCTAAACTGAGATTTGCACGCCTGAGGTGACAGTATGGATCAACTAGACCGCTTGATCAAAATGGCAGAAGATGAGCTGACGGAGTACAGCACCGATGCCCGCAAAATGGAAAAACTCCGCCGCAAAATTGGTCTATCTGTCCCCATAGCAGAACAGCGTCGTTGTCGTGAAGCTTTGGCTGTGCAACTTCCCAAAAGTGGCTTTCGCCAAATCCTGGAGGAACAGCGCCAAGCGGTGGCTTTGCCGTTTTGGGGGCTGGCGGGATTAGGGTTATTAGCCGGGGTTTCTCTATCGCAAAGCTTAGGCTATGTCGCCGCCGTCATCGGAACTGTAAGCGCCTATCGCCTCCAGAAATGGGGCTGGGAGTTGCAAGCAAAACGCCTGCTGCTCAATACGCTGGAGGATATTGAAGCCCGGATAACACAACCGCAGCCTGAGTCCTGAGTTAGTTGGAGTTTAGCCGCTTAGAGATTTGGCTAGCGATCCCGCTGATTAGCGCTCCTGCCATGAGAATGCCGATAGCAGGGGTAAAGACGGGTTGCCAAAGGCGATACCAGAGATCGAGTCCTAAAGGAACGCCCAGGGAATGACCGATAACGGCGATCGCTAACCAAAAAAAACTCAACAGCACTAGGAAAAAATCGATCGCCAAAAGTTGGTTGAGCCACTCGGTCAGTTTGTCTTTCATTGTGCGATCGCTAACTAATTTTAGGTACCCTCGAATAGTTTTCGTTACTTTTATCACTTATGCGATCGCCTAGAGACAATTTTTAACACTATTCGTTTGTAACGGTGAGAGTACGAGGCTGACCTTGCCACAAGGAAACGGTAACAATTTTTGCTCCTTCCTCTTCTAAGTCTTCAATGTACCCTGAACGCCTCAGTTCCGCTTCGTCATTGCTTTCAAAAGGGCCAAAATAGTAGGTACAGTGAGGCATTTCTGTCATCACTTTTAGCCACCAAGGTTGAGCGGGGCGAGGGCGATAAGAGCTGATGAGCAGGCTGAAGAAAACCAAGTAAACGCAGAACAAAAAAACTCCAACCATGAGAGAAATCCGCGATTGTAGGAATGGACTGATTCCCTCGGTATCTTTTATGAATGGAAGTGCCTAAACGTCTCATTCATAAAAACTCCGTCAGGCAAAGCGGGCATTTTTTTCAGAGGCTGTCTTGGCAATTGGTAAGTTAGGAAAATTTTTATCTTTTGTTCCTTAAACTCCAAATGTTGAAGAATTTTTAAGATCGAGGTGAATTGACTTTTTGTAGTACAACGGCAACAATGTTGAGCGATCGATGACCCGTGCTCCGTCAATATATAGTTAATGGTAAGACTCTCTCTCGAAAAGTTGCCAGTTAAAATTTTTAGAGTTCACTAACGCAGGGCTTGCTAGAGAGTCAATACAAGGCGCGTCACTTACCCCCCCATAACGTTTATGCAGAGATTCTGCCGCCAACGTCCAGCCATCACCAGCAGCCTAAAAGCCTGTAGTGTTACCCTTCTGTGTGCGTTTGTCGCTGGTTGTTCTTCCTCGTCAGCGCCCAATACTACCGCACAATTTATTTCTCGACTGACTTCAGGGAATCGCCCTGTCGTCTCGGAAGCCCCAGCGACTTGTGAGCTTGCCGTTGATCCCTTCTCTGAGGCAATCAACCAGGCGATGAACGCGGCGATTCTCGCCCAGTCTGCCGAATCTGATCGCCAGTGGAATGCCGTCTCATTAGAGTGGATTCAAGCGATTGAGAGGATGCAGGCGGTTCCTTTTAATAGCCCGAAGAAAGCCTTTGCCCAGAAAAAAGTAACAGAGTACCTGAAAAACTTACAAGTTGCTCAACAGAAAACGAGTACAACGCGATCGCAACTTCCCTTCAACAGTTTTGACAACGCCCTCCTAGATGAGCAGTTGCTGCTGTACTTATCCTACGTTGAGGCGGTAGGAGCACCGGATATCCTCATCGTCGGCAGTTCCCGCGCCTTGTTAGGCGTTGATCCTAGTCAGCTACAGCAATCGTTAGCCGCCAAAGGCAACGCGGGTTTAAAAATCTTTAACTTCGGCGTTAATGGAGCAACAGCGCAATTTGTTGACTTACTAATCCGACAAGTTTTAACACCAGAACAACTGCCCCAAATGATTGTATTGGCAGATGGCGTGCGGGCATTTAATAGCGGACGACCGGATAAAACCTACAGCGCCCTCGTTAGCTCTCCCGGCTATAAGAGTGTTGCTACAGGTAGCCGTCCGAAGCTACCGCCCCAAGAATTAGCACCGGGTGCTACTTGCGGAAAAACACGCCCAGAGGAAGCTGTGATTGTCCCAACGGACGAGGCTAAGAATTCCCAGCCTTTACAGGTAGCCCAAGCCGCTGAAGCTGAGGATACCGCCACTACTTCCCCTCTCCCTCCCGAGCGCTGGCTGATCCGCCAGGTTACCATTGCTCAGGCAAATACTCAGGCAAACACCAGTTACCAAGGCTCTGCAATTGACGCTAACGGCTTCCTGACGGTAGAAGAGCGCTTTTCCCCAACGGAGTACTACCAGCAAAAGCCACGGGTTGCAGGGCGGTACGATGCGGACTACCAACCCTTTAGTATGGCAGGTCAGCAAGCAACGGCTCTCAAGCGGCTACAAGCCTTTGCACGGGAAAAGCAAATTCCGCTTGTAGTGGTTAACCTACCCGTTACCAAAGATTATCTAGATACGGTGCGCCGCAGCCGTGAACAGCAGTTTCGGCAATTTATGCAGCAACGCGCTAGTCAAGAAGGATTTATCTTCGTTGACATGGGCGATCGCTTTCTCAATCAAAATGAATACTTTACTGACCCCAGCCACCTCAACCGCTACGGAGCCGCAGCGGTTTCCAGCCAGCTAGCGGCAGAAAGTAGAATTCCCTGGCCGATTTCAAGACCACAGTAAGAATGCTGTACTGAGAAGTTAGTGGAGGGTTACACTTAAGCTAACCCTCTCTAAAATTTGCTGCGTAGGCAGTTTCAATCCCTAATAGGGATTAGTAGAAGTTTAAACCTGTGATCGCTAGCTGTCGATCGGATCTCGTAGGTGGTTTTCCTATGTGATCTAGAAAGCGACCATCTAGATCTTGAGCAGGCAGAGGGTTTACCCTATCAACACTAAAGGGCGTAAGTCTTTAATGTTTAAGCCTTGCAGCAATCTAAGTCTATACTCACTTCAGCCCTCCCTGTTTTTCAAGGGACTACGGAGGCAGCAGTTTGCTTAAATACCTTGGGGCGCGATTGGTTATAGTCTCAGGGAGTCTATAAGCTTCATTTCCTCTAGCTCATCCTGTAGTATAGGTTATCCCTCAGAGGGTGTCTAGTGTTTATGTTTCAATCCCTAATAGGGATTATTGGTATTTGAAACTAGGTTAGTATGTTACTGCCTAAGGTATAAGCCAGAGTACTCTGTTTCAATCCCTAATAGGGATTATTGGTATTTGAAACGAAAAAGCAAAAAGAGGAGGTTAAAAAAAGCGTAGTTTCAATCCCTAATAGGGATTATTGGTATTTGAAACGAAAATGCAAGTCTGGGTTTAAATCTGAGAAAAGAAGTTTCAATCCCTAATAGGGATTATTGGTATTTGAAACTTTCATCTACTCTCCTTTAGCAGCTTGGAGGAAATAGTTTCAATCCCTAATAGGGATTATTGGTATTTGAAACAGTTGCTAACAAAATGCGTTCGACAATTGTTACTGTTTCAATCCCTAATAGGGATTATTGGTATTTGAAACCTTGAGTGATTGTGTTTTGGTAGCTACTGAGCAACGTTTCAATCCCTAATAGGGATTATTGGTATTTGAAACTCAGTTGGTGAATGTGAACGAGCGATTCCTTGATTTGTTTCAATCCCTAATAGGGATTATTGGTATTTGAAACATAAGTGGTTTTGCCGATCGGATAAAAGAGGCTGGTTCAAGTTTCAATCCCTAATAGGGATTATTGGTATTTGAAACCTTGGTGGTGCTGGACGACTTGATTAAATCCCCGTTTCAATCCCTAATAGGGATTATTGGTATTTGAAACTCATTCTTTGAAAGAAACCCCTCGCTAGTCTGGAGTTTCAATCCCTAATAGGGATTATTGGTATTTGAAACCCGATCCACGTAAACGTGAGTAATTGGATACAGGCGACACGTTTCAATCCCTAATAGGGATTATTGGTATTTGAAACCTGCTCTTTCCCTAAACCGCGCCGCGCTTCCAAAAGAGAAGATGTTTCAATCCCTAATAGGGATTATTGGTATTTGAAACACTTATAGATTGGTGATCTATGGTTCCCACCGTTACCGTTTCAATCCCTAATAGGGATTATTGGTATTTGAAACCACTTCAGCTAATATGCTGGATGCTACCAGAAGCAGGTTTCAATCCCTAATAGGGATTATTGGTATTTGAAACTGGCTGGAAATAAGCCAGGAAGCCTTACGGGAATCCCAGAAGCAGGTTTCAATCCCTAATAGGGATTATTGGTATTTGAAACGGATGTAATTGGGGATGATGATGATAGCTATTCATGTTTCAATCCCTAATAGGGATTATTGGTATTTGAAACGATTCAATGCTTAAGGGTAGTAGAACGAACTTAAACGTTTCAATCCCTAATAGGGATTATTGGTATTTGAAACTGTAGGTAATAGGGTTTATACGATTTAGTTAAATGTTTCAATCCCTAATAGGGATTATTGGTATTTGAAACTAGCTTGCTTTTGTTTCAATGCTAATAGATAGTCTTGTTTCAATCCCTAATAGGGATTATTGGTATTTGAAACGCAGCACAACCAAGCCGGGGGGATGTTTGAATGGTTTCAATCCCTAATAGGGATTATTGGTATTTGAAACTCAATCCGTTGACCGCTAAAGTAACCAATTTAAATGTTTCAATCCCTAATAGGGATTATTGGTATTTGAAACCTTATCTAAAGTTATTAGTACGGTGCCAGGATATTTATTAGTTTCAATCCCTAATAGGGATTATTGGTATTTGAAACTAATATTTTGATGGTGAGTAGTTATCTTCCTAGTTTCAATCCCTAATAGGGATTATTGGTATTTGAAACAGGGAAATAAGCCCTACTTCTCCCCCCTCCTCCAAGTTTCAATCCCTAATAGGGATTATTGGTATTTGAAACCTGTGGTTCCTTTTGGAATCTCCTTTGCTCTCAAGATTGCCGGTTTCAATCCCTAATAGGGATTATTGGTATTTGAAACGATTCTCAGCGGTCTGTAACCTGCTGGGCAAGGGGTTTCAATCCCTAATAGGGATTATTGGTATTTGAAACACCAGTTGCAAGAGATTTTTAAAGCTTCCTTCTCTGGTTTCAATCCCTAATAGGGATTATTGGTATTTGAAACGTCCGGGTCTTTGCCCCGGCATAGCAATCGCTCTGTTTCAATCCCTAATAGGGATTATTGGTATTTGAAACCATTTAGGTCTTTGTGAAGAAGTAAGGCATCATCATCCAGCGAGTTTCAATCCCTAATAGGGATTATTGGTATTTGAAACGTCGCCAGTCGCAACCATTGACGACGCAGCAGCTCGTTTCAATCCCTAATAGGGATTATTGGTATTTGAAACCGGATAGCCTTTTCCGCTTCACTCACCCAGCTAGGGTTTCAATCCCTAATAGGGATTATTGGTATTTGAAACTCGCTGAGTCCAACCGAAGCGTTGCCTCAAGCATTGCTAAAAGTGCGTTTCAATCCCTAATAGGGATTATTGGTATTTGAAACCTCGGATCTCTGGGGGCAAATCTCGAAGGATGGCGTTTCAATCCCTAATAGGGATTATTGGTATTTGAAACCCGCGTTCACCCGGAGCAATGCCCGTAAATATTTGGTTTCAATCCCTAATAGGGATTATTGGTATTTGAAACCTGAGCTGGATTGTGGGTAAGCAGTACTCCCAGTGTTTCAATCCCTAATAGGGATTATTGGTATTTGAAACCTACAGACTGATCGACTGACCTAGCTCCCTTCAGGTTTCAATCCCTAATAGGGATTATTGGTATTTGAAACAGGCGATCGCTTAGAACTTTTAGTAGCCAGCCTCATTCAAGGTTTCAATCCCTAATAGGGATTATTGGTATTTGAAACTATTTCCTCCAAGCTGCTAAGGGGGAATGATGAAGTTTCAATCCCTAATAGGGATTATTGGTATTTGAAACCGCCTACATTAAAGGCATCTATAAGGTACTTTTCATGTTTCAATCCCTAATAGGGATTATTGGTATTTGAAACCTGACTTGGCGGCAAGTGCTTCTTGCACCTAAATAGTTTCAATCCCTAATAGGGATTATTGGTATTTGAAACTATCCCTCAACAACATTGGCGAATTGAGAAATATTGTTTCAATCCCTAATAGGGATTATTGGTATTTGAAACGCAGAGTGTCATCCAGCATTCCATAGAGCCTGTCTCCTAGTGTTTCAATCCCTAATAGGGATTATTGGTATTTGAAACGGCGGTTGATCAATTCCTGTCCCCTCTCTCTTGAAGTTTCAATCCCTAATAGGGATTATTGGTATTTGAAACAACTGTCTGTTCTCGCTTTTGGCGGGCAGTATTTTCTTTGGTTTCAATCCCTAATAGGGATTATTGGTATTTGAAACCCAACGCATCGTGTTACTAGGTGGTGGTACACCTCGACCTGTTTCAATCCCTAATAGGGATTATTGGTATTTGAAACTGCGGCAGCCTGAAAAGCTTGGTGTATTTAGTTTTCGAGGTGCAGTTGCGCGAATGGAAAATATTATAGCATTTGAGGGAGGGAAGCGCCAAAAACCTGAAAAAGACTCTTGGCGAAAATCACCTTCAGACAAGGGTTTCAGCCACGGCGCGGATCGGTTTTGAGGTAGATAGGGGTGAAATCCTTGTAGCAGGAGGGATAGAGGCAGATCAAAACGCGATCGCCTCCCAACACCTACCCATCCGCGCTCGGAACCGTTCAAACTCACAAGATCAAAGCCGAAACATTCTGAGGTTGGTAGTCAGTTCCTAGCTTATTTGCACAAAAGCCCATATCAACCGTTTGATTTGGCTCAAGAACTCGTCCCCAATCTGGCGGAGTCACCACATACTGCGATCCTTGGGGAGCAAAACTGCCATTCCAACTGTTATTGATCGCCGCCTGATTCATCCGGAACTTCAGTTGCCAGTTTTCTGCCTTGGTATTACCTTGATTAGTCACGCGCATACTAACGCAAAAGCCACTTTGCCAATCTGACTGAATATTAGTCTCTGTTTTCAACTTCAGTCGAGAAGGTGCAGATTGGTTAACCCTAAACCGTTCAGGGCGGCGAGGTGTCTCAGAAGTACTCGGTTGAACCCTAACAGAGGGTTGAGGTGAGGGAGTACGAGGAGAACCCAATTCAGATGAAGGTTTTGCCAGCCGAGTATCTCTGCTAACCGACGGTTGAGATGAGGGAGTACGAGGAGAACTTTCCAGCGCACTTTGCCGAGGTAACAAAGTACTGAGAAGTTCTTGCTTCGGTTGCTCGACATTAAGCCAATCCTCTTGCAAAATGCCCCCCGTATCACCACTATTGGGATTCCAACTCCAGTAAGTAAAGCTGAGTTTTTCGCGATTGATGAAATTTACTAACTTTCGCTGCCAAATGCCCTCTTTAGAAGTGCTGTCTACCTGACGCCCTCCAAACTCCCCAATTAAAACAGGGGCAATCTTTTGCCTAGCAATGTAGTTAAATCCAATTTCCCACCGTCTTTCAAGATTGTTAGGAAAACTGGCTTCAGAAAACCAAGGTTGATCGAAAACCCCAGGCCCATATTCATGGGGAGAATAAACTAGCTTATTCTTAACAGACAACCGTACAGGATAGCGCTTTACCCCTTCTAAATTACCGCCCATCCAATGAATGGGTAATTTTTGTCCGGGGACATTATTTTCCACCCCTTCCACCACAATCAACCAATTGGGATTGATCGACAAAATCGCATTACCAGCCCGTTCTGCTGCCAGTCGCCAATCGGTTTGGCGATCGCCAGTACCCCAACTAGCTCGCCCATGGGGTTCATTTTTCAAATCTGCCCCAATCACATTCGCCTGATTTTTATAGCGAGTGGCGAGCATTTTCCAGGCATCAATCCAATCTGCCTCACTAAACCCATCACCATACCAAAGCTCAGGAATGCGTTTGTTGTTGAGCTGATGACTGTCGAGCAGAACTAACAACCCCTGCCGTTGAGCCTCCTGAACAATCAAATCCATCACCTCTAGAGGCGTTTTCCCCTCTAGCTCGTTGTTGCTGCCAATGCTGAAGTCAATCCCAGTCACCTCTTTCTCTTTGAGAGCTTGCACCGAGTAGGGTAGCCGGATGATGTTGTAGCCCAAGCTTTTAATTTGCGACAACATCTCCTTGTAATCTCTCGCCCATAACCCGTGGGGGGCGTGGTTTTCTGTCTCTATCCCGAACCAGTTTACCCCTCTGAGCAAGATAGGTTTCCCGGAAGCATCGACAATTTGGGAACCGCGAGTAGAAAGGGGAACCGGAATGGTTAAAGCCGCCTCTGCTCTGTTTACTGAGTGGTGAGAGTGCAACAACAACGCCGTCAAACCCAACAATAAAGCCAGACTGAACCCGCGCCAAAATTTTCTCAACTTCACAGGCTGAAGTGAAATGGCTCTGATATAACGCGGGTTTGTCCTCTGCGCTGTCTTCGCCGCCGCACTGAAGTGCTGACTACGAACCCTTAAATCAGTACTCTTTGGCTTAGGTGCAGTTTGGCGCGAAAAAATTGTTCGCCTTCGCCTATAGAGTCTGAGAACCGTCAGTCTTAATGCCTGATAGACAAAGTTCAGTAACTGCAAGCTCTGTTGGAAAAACTTAGCCATCTGCATTGGTTTTTTTTAAAGTTCAAAGAAGTAGGTTCGACTCCGCCCGCGTCCAAGGGGATGAGGTAAATCTGTCAAGTTTCTACCCCTTAGGCACTTCTTCATTCATATATAACTCGACCAAGCTGATAGAAGCGCTAAACAATCAAGCCCTCTGTATCCTTAATCAAAATGCTCAAATAGCTGTAATAGAAAGCATTCTGGTATTACTGCTACTCAGTATATTCACCGATTGCTCAGTAAAATTTACTAAAACTTTATACTTTTTCGAGCTTCTTCACTAATCCTATAAGGAAATTTACTGTATATCTGGTTAAGTTTAATCAAGGAGCACCTGTTCAGTAATGCTGCTGGTTAGCTAAAAGCTATCGCTTCTCAAGTTTATTCAATCCTCGTCTATCTTGTGGAGGTTTCAGTCATGACGGTTTCCCCTCTCAAACGGTTTATTTTACCCTCAGTAGTGCTTTCTGGTGCAATCTTTTCTTTGTTAACTTTGCCCTTGACGGTAATTGGTTCTGAGGACGTAGTTATCCAACTTCGGGAGGAACCGATGTTTCATGGCAAGGTTCGGGATGTGGCGGCTCCTTACTTGGGCTTTGCTACAGCACTGTCCTTGGGAGTTGCAGTTGGCAGTGTAGCGATCACAGGATGGCGTGAGTCTAGCCGCAAGTCAGCTCAGATTGACGAAGAATTGTCTACACTTCAAGACAATTTAAAGAAAAAGGAAGGACAAATTGAGGAGCTAAAACTGTCAGAAATGCAGCTACAAGCTTCTGGATTGAACTTCTTTGTAGATGATGAAGTTTCTGACAGCCCCCAGCCAAAAGTTTCTGCTATCAAGGCTACCGAAATCACAGATGCGCCTTGCCAGCAACAAAACAGAAATATCCAGTCAAACGCCCCTGTTAAGGCTACCGAAAGCAAGGTTGAACCAGAATCCGTAGGATATCATCTAGACCGTTGGTCTTTTACCCCTAGGGAACAAAAGCCTGCCATGGCTTATGCGATCGCTGATGAAACAACTTATTCCACGGCTGGCAAATCTTTAGCCGTCAGTGAAAGAAATGGCAGGAAAGAGCAGCCCTTGATGCAGATTCAAGAGCTACAAAGTCAATTTGAACAAATGATGTCTCAACTCCAGAGCCTGCAAACGGTTCTGCAAGACCCGGATGAATCCACCCCTCTCCAAGAGGAAGTAGAAAGTCCTCATCCTATTCTAGAGGAGATTCATCATCGCTTATTAGTTCTAGAATCTCAGCGGCAACAACACCAAGCAGTTTCCCAATCTTCACCAGAGCAACCTGAAAAAAAATCTTCAAGAAGCCGCAGAAGAGCCCCTAGAAAAACGGCTTAACCCCTTTTATCTAAAATGCTCAGGTATGGGAGCGTTGCTATAGGGATTTCTTTACAAAGTCCGAGTCTTAACGTAAAAACTCTGAAGATGAAAGGGGAGCGTTGGTCTGAGTTTCGCTAGCCGGTGGCAAGTTAGCCGGTTGAGCGTTCGGTGGTTCCTCCTTAATCAGGAAGCGATCGCCCCAGCCCCCATTTTCATCCTCTGCTCCTAAAACTGGAGGTGTGGTTTTTCCGGTCGGAAGTGGAATCAAGAGAGTTTTTGTTGCTTGTATATATTGATCATCGGTTGTAAATCGGACGAGTTCGCCAGAGGGATTGGCGAGTAGTGTTTCTAGCTTTTGTGCTAAAGCAGGAGACTGAATTGCGGGTTCGACCAGAGCGACAAAGGTCACCTCTGTCTCTGGGTTCACAGAAACTCCCATCTCAGACTGATTGAGTTGCCAAGCTTCTTGAAACTGACCATTGGGTGCAATTTGCCAGAGATTCAACGTAGCTTGCCAGTTTCCCTGCTCTACCTTGACAATTTGTCGAGCCAGGATAGAATAAGTTGCGTTTTGTTGAAAAACCCCATCCGGCGTTGAACCAGGACGAAGCGAGCGAGTCGCTGCTACGGCAATCAGACTTTGCTCAGGTAGATTAGTACTTCCAGCAACCAGATAAGCCCCAGGACGGCTTGATGGTTGCACTTGCATGTTCAACTCAACTTTCGGCGATCGCTCTTGGGTGCATCCAGTAATAAGAATTAGAACTAAAATCAGACAAACGCCTACTGTCCGTAAATATACGAACCTACGGGTCAATCTCTGAGGGAAAGTTAGTGGACAAAATAGATTTGGCATGGGTGAATGATCAAAATAGCGACGAACGGCTGAGGGATAAACTCGAACGATCTGATAGCGGTTGGGGCAATTTAAACTCAGGATATTCGTCAATATATCAAGCCAAGCTTAGTGATGCATCCAATCTTTCTTGATTTTCGCCGCTCTACCGTCTCAGACTCGCGACGGTTTGCTAGCTCGCTTTCAGTGGGGTCAGTATTGGTTCTCTTGGTCATGGAGTTGTTGGCAAGCCAACCCACCCCAGCTAATCCGCCGCCACAACCCCAAAATTCTGAGCCGATTCCGGCATCAGCATTGGCACAACGCCGTCCGGAGACGCCTCAAGCCTTCGTTCCCAGACCGTCAGAACGGCAGATACCAACGCCTTCAACCTTCCAATCCATTGAGCAAGTTGAAGACGCCTTAATCCAACAGATGTCAGGCAATGCGGCGGTGGCTCCGGCTGCTCGTACTACTGCGTCCAGCCCGGTCTTTACTCCTCCTAGCCCAGCGCAAACCTTCTCCGGACGCGAGGGGGGTATTCCGGCATTGCCTCCTAATCCAACCGGGGCGATCGCTGAACCCCCACTTTTAGTGACAACGGGAAGCAATTCTGACGTAGGTTTAGGGTTATTAGCCCCAAGACAGCAGGAGTGCCTAGGGACGAGTTGCGATCGCCTCCAACCCTCGACAGCGCAACGGGGAACCCTCACCCCAACCATTCCCACTCTCCCTCCTAGCAATTCCTCCCCTAGTGGTAACTTTGCTGCGCCAGCGCTGACTCCTTCTATAGGGAATCCTTCCGCTCAGTTCCCGACTATCGACCCACCAGCGGCGGTACCGTCACAACAGGAACCCCTGCAGCGCAGTACGGCTTTGAACGAGCCAAGCTTGCAGTTACAAGGCGTCTATTTGCTCCAGGGCGATGATTCTTCGGCACGAGCTAGGCTAGCAGCCGTTTACCCCCTGACCCCCCGCGTTTTAGCGGGTGCCACCCTGGATTTAACCGATGGCACTGCCTTTGATGATTCTCGCGGACAGGGACTGCAACTGAACGAACTGTATTTAGCAACCTCGCTGCAAGATTTGCCGAATCTCCGCTTTGTCATCGGACAAATCGATTTAACGTCTTACTTCGATCGCAATAGCTTTGCCAAAGACGGAGCCACGCATTTCTTCAATCCCGTGTTTCAGACTAATCCTGCCCTCAGCGCCACGGGAATTGCTCCTCGTACAGGTGCCTTAGTTAACTGGACTCTGACCGATAACATTGAGGCGAAGGCGGCGGTTTATTCTTCCGCGCGGAATATTGGCGGCTTCACCTTAGATGGATTTGCTGGGGAAGTGGGCATCAGGTACGGTAACGCCATTATTCGTGGCACCTATGCCGCCAGCCGCGATGCCGGACTCAACGATGGATTCCAGGGAATATTTCAACTCCCCAGGGGAGATGATCGTTTTGGCATTTTGGAATCTGACCGAGAGGAATCCTATGGTGTGAATGCGGAAGTATTTGTTCCTAATCTCAATTTAGGGTTATTTGGTCGCTACGGTCGGTACGAAAATCAAGCCTTAGGTTTAGGGGGAGATACGTTTAATTTCGGGGTTAGCTTTTTAGACTTATTTACCCCAGAAGATCGGCTAGGTATCGCTTATGGTCGCGCGTTGTCTAACGAGCAACTGCGGCAACAAGCAGGAATTGAGCGACCGGATGTATTAGAGGTATTTTACGATTTTCGCTTTTTATCTAACCTCCGGCTCGGTTTTTCAGTTCAGCAACGCAATGACTTTTCCGAGACAGTCTTAGGTGTTCGAGTTAAAACTGAGTTTGATGTAACTCCAACTAATAGAGAGTTTCGATAATGCAACAGGATTACTCTATTGGCACTGGCGTTCGGCGAGAACACAAGACTCGCCCTGGATGGCGGCGTTGGATTGCGGTTGTAAGTTTGGGGTTTTTGTGGGAACCAATGCTCTGCCCGGTGGTGGTTCCCGCCGCTTACGCCCAAACTGTACCCGCAGACATCCAGCGTGCCTATACGCTTTTGGGTCGAGGCTGGATTGATGATGCGATCGCTGCCTTTGAGCAAGCCGTGCGGCGTTACCCTCAGTCGATACCCGCCGCTACAGGATTGGCGATCGCTTACCGACGGGCGGGACAAGATGAAAACGCCTGGAAGGCTTATCAACAGTTAATCACCCTCGAGCCAGACAACCAACTGGCACTAAAAACCGTGGGATTTTTGGGTGCTTATCGCTCAGAGTGGCAACCTAAGGGCATTGAGGCACTCACCACTTTATTAAATTTGAATCCTGGTGACACCGAAGCCCGCGCCCAACGCGCCTTACTTTACGGTTACCAAGGAAGATTTTCGGAAGCGCTGGCAGACTATCAGGTGGCGCTACAAAGTAATCCCACTCCTAATGTTTTGCTAGGGGCAGCCCAGACTTACACCTACAGCGGCGACTACCAAAGAGGACTGGAACTATTTAATCGCTATCGGGCGACAGGGCAAGCGATTGATGGGTTTGCCGCGATCGCCTATTCTCGTGCTTTACGGGAAACCGGGACTCCCGCCGTTGCCGTACAGGTTCTAGAAAGTCAGTTACAAGCTTCTAACTCAACCACATTAGATGAGCGCGGGATTCAGACGCGGGCGGAATTATCCAGAGCTTATCTAGCGAATGAACAACCCGCCCAAGCCTTAGCAATTCTCGACCCCTTGAGAAGTAGAGCCGAGGCAATTTTACCGTTAGCGCGATCGCTCAATGAAATTGGTCGTCGTGCCAACCAACCCACCCTCTCCGCAGAAGCCGCCGACCTCTACAAACTGGCACTAGACCAGTCCTCCAATCCCTCCCCCCAGTTAGTTCGAGAAGTAGCGGATGTGTTGAGTGGCGTTCCTGCAGAGCAGGAATTTGCCCTGCAACTGTATCAACAACTAGCGAGAAGCCAACCGGATGATAGCAGTCTGTTGGTGCAGCAATTAGCGCTAGAAAATCAACTCGGTCTCATCTCGCAAACTGACCTCAGACAGCGCTTGCAGACCGCCTTGCAAACGCTCCCCACCGATTTCTTGCAACAGCGGCGAATCGCTCAATCGTTGCTCCGAGTAGACCCTCCCATTCCAGAACTGCTGCCGATTTACCAAAATCTGCTGGCTACAGGCGTAAATGAACCGTTCTTAAACTTCCGAATTGCTCAAATCTACATCCAGAATAACCAGTTAGCGGCGGCAAGAGGTGCCTTAGCCGCTTACAACGCCACCAGCGAGGGCGTTGACGACCAAGCCCCAGAGTTGCTAATTGCAGACATTGAGCGTCGCGAGGGCAACTTAGAAGCTAGCGCCCAACGTTATCAAGGATTGATTGCTAGTAGCCCCACCGATCCAGACATTCTCAGTGGAGCCTTGCAGGGACTGGCGGGAGTCCGCATCGCTCAAGGTCGTCCTGACGCGGCGCTGGATCTGTATGACCAGCTCATTGCCCTCAACCCTCAAGACTCCACCCTGCAACTGGGACGAGCAAGTCTTGCCTACCAAGCTAGACGCATTACCCAGTCAGAGGCGGAGGCAATTCTCAACAACTGGCTAGTCACCCAACCTGCAACCAGCGCCCCTCCGGAACTATTTAGCTTAGTGGCTACCCTCCCCGCCAATTCACGACTGGAGCCTCTGTATAACACCCTGCTTGAGATTGACCCCACTAATATCCCGGTACAACTGCGATTAGTTCAGGCGATCGCTACCCGTAACCCAGCCGAGGCAAGGGCGCGAGTGGCGCGGTTGATTGCCAACGATCCAGACAACCTCGGTGCCTACTTCGTACAAGGAGAATTAGCGCAAGCCACGGGCGATTTGGAACTGGCTGACCGGGCTTACCAGAGGATTTTGACTCAGGAGCCGGATAATACTGGAGCCTTAGCCGCTTTAGGGGGCGTTCGCTTTCGACAGCGGCGCTTCGACCAGGCGGAGGAACTGTATTCCCAAGCTCTGGCGGTCAATCCGGATGATGTGGGAGTGCGCCGCGCTTTAGCCGGACTGTCGGCGGCACAAGACCGACCACTAGCGGCACTACAGCAACTGGAAGTGCTACAACTCGAACAAGTCGCCAACGGGACATCCGACAGCGAATTGTCTCAGCAAATGCAACAGCTACAAGAGGGCTTTCTCAGACGCAGAGGCTTTCAGCCGAGTTGGGAACGCTACTAGCTAAAGGATGAACCGATGAATAGAAGTCGCTGGAATCTATTGAAAATTACCGCCGGGTGTAAATTCTTATTCATCTTTCCCGCTTATACTTTCATCCTGTTTTCTCTGGCGGGCTGTTTTTCCGACTCCCAGGTGAGACAGCCAGAAACCCCACCAGAAAGCACTCCAGTTGCTACCGTCTCTCCTGTGGTAAGTCGCACCCCGTCGCTGCCTTCAGCAACGGAAAACCAGGAACTGCTCCAGCAAAGTTGGGAGGTTTACAAACAGCGCTTTATTCAAGACGATGGGCGAGTCATCGATCGGGAAGCTAGCGATCGCTCGATTTCCGAAGCCCAAGCCTACGCCATGCTCCGCGCCGTGTTAATTGATGACCCAACGACCTTTGCCAAAACCCTCGACTGGGCAGAGAAGAATCTCCGGCGTCAGGAGGCAAATGGACAACCCGGCGATCGCTTGTGGGCATGGAAGTGGGGACGCGACAAAACGGGGAAGTGGGGAGTTATCGACCGAAATTTTGCCAGTGATGCTGATATCGATGCGATTACCGCCCTGATTTTTGCGGCTCGTCGCTGGAATCGTCCGGAATACCTGGAGTTAGCTCGCGGCAAGCTACAAGATTTGTGGGAGTACTCTACAGTGACTACGGCTAATGGCAGGCGCTATTTGCTACCAGGGCCACAGGAGGCGTTTGTGAAGCCGCCCTTGGTGAAGCTTAACCCCTCCTACCTTGCCCCCTACGCCTTCCGCCTATTTGCTCAAGTCGATGGCGACCACGACTGGATGAGTTTGGTAGACAGCAGTTACTACGTGCTAGAAAATGCTGCTCAGATTTCCGCTGTGAAGTTGCCGAGTGATTGGGTTGCCCTAGATACCGAAACGGGTCTATTCCAGAGCGTACCCCAATCCAGCCCGCTGCACTCGCAGTATGGCTTTGATGCTTACCGCGTTTGGTGGCGAGTCGCTTTAGATGCTGCCTGGTTTGAGTCTCCGGAAGCTTTGCAGTTTTTGCGCCAGCACTTGGGCGATTTGCAGGAGCGCTGGCGCAGCGAAGGAAAAATTCCCGCTCAGATCAATTTACAAGGGCAACCAACCGTTGATTATGAATCTACTTCGCAATATGCCATGCTTTATGCTGCCTTGCGCTTAATCGACTCGGAAACAGCCGAACAGATCCGACAACGCAAACTGCTAACGTCCTACAAAGAGGGGGTTTGGGATAATGACATGGCTTACTACGTTCAGAATCTTGCTTGGTTGGGGTTATTGCCTCCTACTACCGTGACGGCACAGCTTTTAGACCCGGACGAACGCTAGCGATCGCGCGCACAATCTTTCAATTAATAGTGCAATTTTCTGACCCTCGCCAGATAATGCACAGCAAACTCAATCCAGCTAAACCAGACGAATTAGTGTATGCAACGCTTTCTTCGCTACTTGTTCCGCCATCTACCTTCCTCTGGAAAACGACAACGCCGCCATCAAAGCAAGACTGCCGCAGGCATTTTTCAGCGCCGTTTGCTGGTGTTGCTGCTGGCGATCGCTTGTACTTGCACGGTGATTGGGTTGGCTCCCGCTCTCGTTCAGGCTCAAAGCGAAAACGAGATTAAACAGTTAGAAGACCAGCAAATTAAAGAGTTCTCTTTACCGAGTCCGCCGCCCAAAGCTCCCGTTTACAAACCCCGTCCGGCGGCTCCCTCTGCTCCTGCCAAATCAGCATCGCCGCCTCGAAGACGACAACCCGCCGCTCGTCCCGCCGCTCGTCCCGCCGCTCCTCCCCCCGCCGCTGCACCGCCAAGGCAACAGCGTCGGCAAAGCTCACCCCCCGTAGCGTCCCCTGCTCCTAGACCCGCTCCTCAGCCTGTTCGCCCTGCCAGAGCAACGCCGCCAGAGGAGCCGAATCGTGTTGTTGAGGATGACACCACACCGACCAGTCAGTACGTCCTAGAGTTTAATCGCAGTCCGGTTGTGGGTGAGCGCTTCCGCTTGGAGGGCTTCTACTCCCAAGCTCGGCTAGGGTTTACTCGCCCCCGTAATTGGGATGTGCAATCGGCTAAAGCCTTAATTCGCTATCAGCACTCGCCAGCGTTGTTAGCGAGTCGCTCTAATCTGACAGTGATGATGAATGGTGCCAGCATTGGCAGCATCCCCCTCAACCGCAAGCAGTCTCAAATCGGCAGCGCCCTATTCAATATTCCCCCAGAGCGGATTCGGGATTTCAATAACATTTCGCTAATCGCTCAACAGCACAACGCCCAAGACTGCAAAGATGAGAACGCCAGCGATCCTACCTTATGGACTGAGATACTTCCCGATTCCAAAGTAGTTTTTGAATACCAGCCACAACCTGTTGCCCTAAACTTCAGCCGCTATCCCTATCCCTTCTTTGACGACCTCAGCTTAGATCCCAATCAAATCGCCTTTCTAGAACCGCAGAAGATCAGCGATTCTTGGCTAACGGCATCGGCTCGTTACAGTGCAGCGTTAGGTAGGCTGGCGGATTATCGTCCCGTCAATACCCGCTTAGTCACCGACTTCGACGAGGTAGACGGGAACGAGCGCTTAGCAATTATTGGGACGCCAGAGGAGCAACCTGCCCTCCAGTCCTTGGAACTGCCCTTTGAAATTAGTGGCGGTCGCGTTCTTGATGGCAATCTTGCACCTTTACCCCCAGATGTTGGGGTGTTGATGGTGACTACCACCGAGGATAGCGGCTCTCCCGTGCTAGTGGCGACGGGGAACGGGCCGGAGGGTGTAGCTAAAGCCGTACAGTTTTTGATTCAGCCTCAAGATCGAAAACTCGGTACTAGTCAAGGGATATTGGTGACGCAAGTTAGCGATGTGCCAACCCCAGCGCCTCAGCAGTGGCCCGGTTATCTACCGCAGGAGAAGAGTTTTAAACTCAGCGACTTAAAAACGTCCAATGACGCGCAGCCGTTTAAGGATATAACCGTTCGCGGTTCTAATGCTCCCCCCGTTGACATTGACTTCCGCGCTTTGCCCAACAATGATTTTAAACGCGGCAGTTCGATGAATCTGCGTTACAGCTACGGACCGCAAGTCAATCCCCGAACCTCGGCGGTAGAAGTACTACTGGATGGCGTGTTCATTGGTGGGGCGCGATTGAGCGAGGAAGCCGGAGCGACGCGCAAATCCCTAAAGGTGAATTTGCCGGAAAACTTGATTCAGCCTAACTCCAAACTGCAAGTTGCCTTCCGTCTCAACCCCAGAGAACCGGCTGATGCTTGCGGTCGCGCCACCGATGGGCAACTAACGGGTACGGTTCATGCCGATACCAGCTTTAACCTCAATCGGGAAAACTCCGTTCAATTGCCGGATCTGAAGTTGCTGCGCTTTGGTTTTCCCTTTGCGGCTCCGCAAGACCTGTCCCAAACTGCAATTGTGGTGCCCCAGAACCCTTCGCCGACAGACTTGCTCACCCTGTTGGAGTTTAGCGAACGCTTAGGCAGGCTCTCAAAATCAGAATCGGTGAAGCTTCAGGTTTATACCACTGACTCGTTACCCGAACAGGTGCGATCGCAAGCTAATTTAGTGGGAATTGGCGTGCGAGAGCAATTTCCCTTCCCGGAAGTTTTTCAAGCGGGTGCCTTGAAACTGAAGAATGTCTTCGGGCGTCAGTGGCAGCAAGGTAATATCCAAACCTTGTCGGATGAAGAAGGAATAATTCAAGAAATTATTTCTCCCTGGAATAGCGATCGTGTCTTGCTGGCTTTGAGCGGTCAGACCGAAACAGGTTTGGAGCAGGTGCAACAGCTACTGGATAAAGACCCTTGGTTCTTCCAGCTTCAAGACGATACGGTGCTGGTCAGCTCCAACTTAGAAAATACTTCCGCCTACGACGAAGATGCCTACAACCTGGAGTTTTTGCAGAAATCCCAGCCCCGTCGCATCGAAGATACCAATCTGTTAAGTAAGGTAACGCGCTGGCTCCAAGAACACTGGTTCCTGTTACCCACAGGCGTTGTCCTCTTTGCCCTCGTGCTTTACGGCATTTCCCAACTGTATCTCAAGCGGATTGCTATCAAGGATAAACCATGACCAGTCGATTAAAGTTCTGGAGGAATCGTCAGGGTAACCGCTCCTTGCGCCCCCGCAGGGAGCACGTCACTCAAGGGCTGGTTGATTTGCTGCCGCATTTTTTCGATCGCACGTTGAGCAGAGCAACGCAACCGCAGCTTAAGTGGCTGATTTTTGTGCTGCTATTTATGTCAGTTCCTTTAATCATTACCCCCCTGAAGATTTGGCAACAGGGAGTAGTGGCGGTGCTGCTGGCAATCATGGGCTGGCTGGTTGTGGAAGTGGAAAAAACACAGACCAGTAAAGATACCTCGGAGTATCTCCATTTGTTTCTGGTTTGGCTCAGTAGTGTCACGACGCTGCGCTATCTGTATTACCGCACCAGCTACACTCTCAATTTCGATACCTGGATTAACGGGATAGCCTGTGTGTTGCTGTATGCAGCAGAGCTGTATGCCATCCTGACGCTGTTTCTCGCTTATTTTCAAACCCTGAAGATTAAAGACCGCGAACCTGTCGATCTGTCGCTCTTCCCTGAGGATCAGTGGTTTAAAGTTGATATTTACCTTCCCACGTACAACGAAGATGTGGAGATTGTTCGCAATACGGCACTGGGTGCTTTAGCCCTGGATTACCCGGCGGATAAAAAACGAGTCTATATCTTAGATGACGGCAGGGCAGAAAAATACAAAGCCCGTCGCGAACAGTTGCGCCAAATGTGTGATGAACTAGGTTGCATTTTGTTGACGCGGGATAACAATGACCATGCCAAAGCCGGAAACATCAACACCGCCTTTCGTCGGACGGATGGCGATTTAGTCCTGATTCTTGACTGTGACCACATTCCCTCCCGACAGCTTCTTCAGCACACGGTCGGCTTCTTTTTTGATGAGAAGGTTGCCTTTGTGCAGACGCCCCACTGGTTCTATAATCCCGATCCCTTTGAGCGCAATTTGTTAACACGGGGTAAGGTGCCTGTGGGCAACGAGTTATTTTACAAGGTGCTGCAAAAAGGGAATGATTTTTGGAATGCGGCGTTCTTCTGCGGGAGTGCGGCGGTGATTCGCAAGGAGTACGCCCTGCAAGTAGGGGGAATTGCCACGGAAACCGTTACGGAAGATTGCCATACGGCGTTCCGGCTGCATTCTCTGGGGTACAAGTCGATTTACTACGACAAGATTATGGTGGCGGGGCTAGCCCCGGAGAAGTTTGTTTCCTACGTCGGTCAGCAGGTGCGCTGGGCGCGGGGGATGGCGCAAATTCTCCGCCTAGAAAACCCGATGTTTAACCGGAAGTTGAATCTAACGATTCCTCAGCGGCTTTGCTATCTTTCTGCGACGTCGCATTTTTTCTACGGCTTTCCCCGGTTGATGTATGCGATCGCTCCCACCCTTTATCTGTTATTTGCCATTAATCCGATTCAAGGTTTGGGGGTAGAAACCTTAGTTTACGCCTTGCCTCACATTCTTCTCGCCCTCAATACCAACTACATCACCTACAAGGAAGTTCGTTATTCCTTCTGGAACGAGATTTATGAATTTGCGATGGCGTACCAATCGGGGATTGTCACCTTCATGGCGCTAATCAACCCGAAATTGGGTTCGTTTAATGTGACCGACAAAGGATTAGTCGTCACTAAACGCAGCTTCGATTGGCAATCTTCGCGAGTGCTGATTGGGGTAGCGGCTCTGATTGTCACTTCTTTAATTGCTGTGCCATTTTGGCTAATTCTGCGACCAGAAGACAAACAGGCTGTCTTGGTTAACGCCCTGTGGTGCGGCTTTAATCTGGTGCTGATCGCCGCCGCCCTACTCGTTGCCTTCGAGCAACCGCAACTGCGACGCGCCCACCGCCTGAATCGAGAGTTAACAGCAATCATTTATAGCAATGAGCGGACTTGGACAGGCAAAACTACTGATGTGAGCGAAACGGGTGCCCAAATCGTACTCGATAGCTGGCCCAATATCCCGGATGAAGTGGAAGTAGAGCTGGTGGGAGACTTTGGAGCACGCGCCTTTTTGTCCGCACAAATTGTTCGGGGTTTACCTCTCAATGAATCGCAATCTGTACTAGCGGTTAATTTTATTAATGCGTCACGCCCTCAACTTGATGCTTTATCGTTGGTACTTTATTCGGACGTAAAGGAGTGGTATTCCCAGAAGCGGGAAGAGGTTGATGATCCGTTGGGTTCCCTCAGGTTCTTGGCGACGGGATTAATGCGTGCTTTCCGTGAGACTAAACCTAGCAAGGGGGTGAAGGTACGCCAGCGCGTTCAAGCGTTGACGCAGCTTTACTGGGAAGGTGATTACTACCTTGGGCAGGTAATTGAGATGGGAGTTAGTAGCATACGACTAGAAATGGATGGCAGTTTGCTTCCCCATCTAGACCAATTGCAGCGCACTAAACCTGTCGTGGGATTATTGATCAGTCAGGGGGCGAATGATGCTACACCCACACGCTTGCTTGCTGGGGTGCAGGCTGTAGAGGTAGTATCTGAGCCGACAAGCGAGGCTCTAAATAATCGGATCTTGCTGGAGTTAAGCTTCCCGCAGCCTTTTCAACAACGGCAGCAAGCTAAAATTCAACAGCTTCTAAAGAGGCTGGCTTGATCACAGTGCGATCGCTCCCTACAGGTGAATGCGAGATCCCCAACTTCTCAGAGGCTGTCTCTAAAGAATTTAAATCCCTGGAGATCCCCCTAAATCCCCCTTAAAAAGGGGGACTTTTAAGAGATTTTGTTCCCCCCTTAAAAAGGGGGGCTAGGGGGGATCTATCCAATCGTTAGGCAACCTAGCCAGTTAACATTACTTTAGAAACAGTTTCTTAGAGAAGTCGGGGATCTGAGGCGATCGCATCTCACAACTCAAATAAGATGCTATAAATATCAAGGCTATTAGCCTCGTTTCAATCCCTAATAGGGATTAGTAGAAGTTTAAAGCGCGATTGCCCCTAGCCGGAATCCAATTTCTGATCCGTTTCAATCCCTAATAGGGATTAGTAGAAGTTTAAAGCTATTCTACTAGCTGGTAGCTCTTTAGCCCTATCTCCTAGTTTCAATCCCTAATAGGGATTAGTAGAAGTTTAAAGGGATTAGTACCCATTCCTTCCGCCGAACATTCATGTTTCAATCCCTAATAGGGATTAGTAGAAGTTTAAACTAAAGGAGGAGTACATCAAATTGTAGCGGGCGGCAATGTTTCAATCCCTAATAGGGATTAGTAGAAGTTTAAACTGGCTAAAAAATAAGGCAAAAATCGCTGTTATGTTTCAATCCCTAATAGGGATTAGTAGAAGTTTAAAAATCCCTGATAGGGAATAGCTTAGAGAAAGATTTGTTTCAATCCCTAATAGGGATTAGTAGAAGTTTAAAATTTTCTACTGGGCAGTAGATTCTAGCGACGCTCCCGGCGTTTCAATCCCTAATAGGGATTAGTAGAAGTTTAAAACCCAATTGTCTGTCTCCCAATGCATCCGGAATTGTTTCAATCCCTAATAGGGATTAGTAGAAGTTTAAAATGATTTCTACCATTTTCTTGGTATGTATGTAAGAGTTTCAATCCCTAATAGGGATTAGTAGAAGTTTAAACCAACCTGCTCAGACCAGGCGATCGCCCCGTTGATGTTTCAATCCCTAATAGGGATTAGTAGAAGTTTAAAGTGACTCTTCTCCTTTTTGGCTGAGGTAGCTATCGTTTCAATCCCTAATAGGGATTAGTAGAAGTTTAAACTATGCTCTATGAAGTTTGCGCGGTGGAAGTACAGTTTCAATCCCTAATAGGGATTAGTAGAAGTTTAAACTTTGCTCTCTATAGATGAGGAGATTTCGTATCGAGCTGTTTCAATCCCTAATAGGGATTAGTAGAAGTTTAAAAATGTGCCAGGGATGATAAAAGTTTGCGTTTTCTGTTTCAATCCCTAATAGGGATTAGTAGAAGTTTAAATTTAGGAGGTACTTGGAGAGCTAAAGTATCCCCCGTTTCAATCCCTAATAGGGATTAGTAGAAGTTTAAACAGGCTGCACTCCTGCCACATCTGTTTTTAGCATTGACTCAGCATATGTTTCAATCCCTAATAGGGATTAGTAGAAGTTTAAATGAGCAATCTCTAAGTGACGCCTTCCTTACCCATGTTTCAATCCCTAATAGGGATTAGTAGAAGTTTAAATCTATCCGCCTGCACCTTACACCATCTATGAAGGAGTTTCAATCCCTAATAGGGATTAGTAGAAGTTTAAAGGATTTGCGTCCGAGGTGATCGAAGTAAAGCCAGAGGGTTTCAATCCCTAATAGGGATTAGTAGAAGTTTAAAGAAAGAATCCGGGCGATCGCCCCTACCCAAAACCCAATGTTTCAATCCCTAATAGGGATTAGTAGAAGTTTAAAGTTACAGGATTGATTGCGGTTGGGGCTGCTGTCCTGGCGTTTCAATCCCTAATAGGGATTAGTAGAAGTTTAAACTGGGAGAACGCGGCTACCCGAATTACTGACTTTATGTTTCAATCCCTAATAGGGATTAGTAGAAGTTTAAACGCGGCAGCCTGAAAAGCTTGGTGTATTTAGTTTTCGAGGTGCAGTTGCGCGGATTGAAAAAATTATAGCATTTGAGAGCCAGAAGCGCCAAAAAGCTGAGAAAAGCTTTTGGCTAAAGTGCTCACAGAATAAGCATTTCAGCCACTGCGCGGGTCGGTTCTGAGGTAGATAGGGGTGAAATCCTTGTAGCAAAAGGGATAGAGGCATATCAAAACGCGATCGCCTCCCAACACCCACCCATCCGCGCTCGGAGAAATCTACACACTATCCGTCACGCTGCTAAAATTAAACTCTTTTACCCGTACCCCAGGCACAACACTATTACCGAAGCGATGCACCATACTCACGGCATCGATATCCCGTAACATCTCTGGCAAAAGCTGATTGAAACGCAAATTTTTAATCGGGTAAGCAATCTGCCCATCCTCAATCCAGAACGTGCCATCACGAGTCATACCCGTGACTTCCAGCGTCCGAGCATTAACATAGCGCACATACCAAGCGCGACTAACCAGAATTCCTCGCTCTGTGGAGGCGATTAAGTCCGTCAGCGATTGAGAAGAACCCGTCATTACAATGGGGAACATCGCACCTGTCGGTTCCTTACCCTGCTGGGCAGCCCAGTAACGGCTGTATGCCAAAAATTGAGGAATACCGTCTTTAATTACTTCTAAGGAAGAATTGCTTAACCCATCGCTAAAGAACGTCCCCATTTGTAACAAAGGATGGGCAGCATGGCGTTGTACCTGTACTAAAGGACTGAATAACGGCTCACCTAAGCGATTGCCCACGGGCTTGCCAGATTCATCAGTCCGGGACATAAACGATCGCCCCTCATCCGCTGCTCGTGCTTCTAGATTCCACATCACCCAAGGCAGCAAATCCGCAAGCGCCGCACCGTCGAAGACAACAGGATATTTACCGGGCTTCACATCGCGAGGCTGGCGAGAGGCTAAGGCGCGTTCAATAATCTGCTGAGTCAGGGAGGCTATCGGCAACTGCTCTACCGCCCAAGCTGTGCGTTGACTCCAGCTTGAACCATCTTCAATTCGGGCAGTGTAGCTGTAACTTACATTTGTTCCCTGGTTATAGGCTCGCAGCCCTTGAGAGTTGCCAATTGCCTGCACAGAGGTTTCTGTACTCAGGGTGCCGGAACCATCCACCTTCGCGGCGGCACTCTCAGCACACACCCGCTGAATGAGTTCTCCCCGTTCTAAAGGCGAGAGCGTAGCTGTAGCCGTGTCAAACGCTGGGGTACGATCTTCGTAGGATTGGGGCGGAAGTAAAGGCACCCACTCCGGATCTTCTGGGGCAATTTGGGCGAGTTCTTCTGAGCGTCGTAGTGCGGCTTTGATAGCGTCGGGTTCAGTTTCGGTAGTGGAGGCGGAGGCGCTACGGGTGCCGAAGTAGCTGGTAATGGTGAGGCTAAACTCGCTTTGACTGACATTCTGGCTAATTTGATTTTCCGAGAAGCGGCTTAAGGCAGATTCTTCAGCACCGACACGAACAAAAACGCCCTCGGCTTCCGATTGGTTGATCACTGACTCAATCAGGGAGAGGGCTTGGTCTTGATTTAGGGGTGTGGCGGCAGTGGCTAAGGACATCGTAGGTTTGGGGTAAGCTTTAGTTAGTGTTGACTTGCCTTAGCGATGGGATATCAAGGGCTGTGCGGCTGTATCTATTTAGCGATCGCGTTCGTTAATGCTAGCTTAACAGCGACTTACCAAGGGATTAATATCCAGTTGCTAAATAAGTAATAAGTAATGCTCTTAAATAGCGATGAGCTTAATCAACATCCGTTCCTGGTTAATTATTGGCGCGTTATCTCTAGGTTTAGGGATGGGAGCGATCGCCTCCCCAGCTTTTGCCCAAAGCGATCGGGCTAACTTGGTTATTGATGGTTCTAACCATCCCACTCTAGAGTCCTTGCTCCAGCAAGCAAAAACTCAAACCCAGACCTTTGTTGAACAAGCATTTGCCAAAAATCCTGAGCAAGGAGAAGTGCAAGTCACGCTCATGGTGGAGAGAAATGGTCAGGTTGCTCCTTTGTTTTTAGTGAGAGTTTCTCGCCCTGATTGGCAACAAAACCCGCGCCTTGAGCAATGGGTACAATATTTTAACGGTTCTGAAGTGCTGCTAGGATTCCGCACTCCTCCTTCCTCATCTCCAGCAGTTGCTCAAAGGACTACTCGCAGTAACAGCGATGATGGTCGTAGTTTTGATGGTTTGCCACTAGTTCCACCAAACCTCAACGAAATTCTTGCTAAAAGTCCCCCGCTTTTGCATTAGTGGCGAGATGAGTCGGAGTCGAAAACTTGCTTTCTCGCTCATCTCTTTACCTAGTCAGTAAAGAGATGAGCCAGCGGAGGACTTTTGCTATTAATCAGGGAATTGATTCCCTGGCGATTAGTCCGGACGGCTATTGATGTTTGCGCTTCAATACAGAAACTGAACCGAAAGCAGCAAAAGCTAAAACTCCCAATATAGAAGTGGGTTCCGGGACGCTAGCCAACTCGCCGACGCGGACATTATCAATACCGATAAAAGCACCATTATCATCACCAGAGCTAACTAAGCGGAGTTCGTTAAACTGTACGCCGGAGATTGCTAGGTTTTGATATAGCAGGTCATCAAAGGAACCAAACACCTCAAAATCAGCTAATGCGACTTGCTGGCTCGCCACTAAAGCGCCGTTTAGGAGAGCCTCCAGCGTCAGCACGTTACTCGTTGGCTCAAAAGGTAATAGGCTAAAAACATCTAGGCTGGCGGCTGATTCGATTTTCCGATTGGTAAAACGTAGCGAGTTAATCGCTCCAAAACTGAAAGCAGAACCCTCGGCAAAACCTCCCGCCGTTAAGTAGTTGGGACGAGAGAAGAACGGCTCAAACTCATCCGTACTTTCTACCACAAACTCTGGAAAGGGTTCCCCTGGTGCTGAACCTACATCTAAGTCGAAGAAGGTAATCCCTCCATCTGTAATTGTTGTTCCCGAAGCGCCTTCAGCGAAAGAATCAAAGGTAGCTATTGCGGCGAGGACGGGAGCAGGAAGTGCCACCGAAGACACCATGGCGATCGCGGATAATCCTAGATAAAGAGCGCTTTTGTTTTTTAGCATGGCAATACTATTTGGGATGGGTACAAGTTTTATCAGTAGGTTGTTGCAACGTTGCAAGCTGTAGCAAAGACAAAACACTTCTGGCTTAGTCTTCGGGATTTAATACCTTTTCGTACACCACTGCCCCATCAATGTTGTGGATTCGTGCTGTTAACTGAGCGGTTCTAGCATCTATCTCCATCGCTCCAAAGAACTGGAAATATGGCGGTGGCAGATTAAGAGGAAGGTTTTGGGTACCTGGTGCTCTGACAAATTTGTACTCAGGGCCGAAACTCGGATCGAGCTGTCCGGGGCCAAAAGCTCCAGCGTGAATGGGGCCGATTACAAATTCCCAGAAGGGATCGAAGTTTTGGAAAACAGCTTTGCTGGGGTCGTAGAAAATCGCCGCTGCATAATGTACGTCGGCTGTGACGTAGACGACATTCTTAATCCCTTCGTTTTTGATGAAGGCAAGCAGGTCGCGCAATTGCGCTTCGCGCCCTAATACGCGCGGATCGTTCTGTGACCAAGCATCCCAATCGCCTTCGCCCCCCGTAACGATGGACAGGGGATCGTCGGTGGCGATGACTTTCCATGTTGCAGACGAAGCCTTGAGGCTACGCTTAAGCCACTCAAACTGCTCCTGCCCCAACATTTGCAAAAATGGCTCGGTGTTCTGAGGGTTAGGCCCTCTGTAGGAGCGCTCGTCCAGCACAAATAACTCACAATGCTTACCCCGCTGAAATTTGCGGAAAATTTCATCGCCTCGGATGGGGTTGTACTCAAAAAATGCCTGCCTCGCTCGCTGGGCGAGAACGGTGGCTGACAAACCGTTATAGGGTGCCGTCAAAACTTCGCCGGGATACCAGTTGTTTGTGACTTCGTGGTCATCCCACTGAACGTAGACGGGAGTTTCGGCAAGGAAGCGGCGGAATTTGTCGTCGCCGAGATTGTATTTCCAGTTTGCCCGAAACTCATCTAGGGTGATCGCTACAAAATCCTTAGCGGGTGAGTTGATCCAGGTTCCGCCTCCCACGGCTTCAGGAATTGCTTTAGTTGGCGGAATGGCGTTATCGGCGTAAATCATATCGCCGGAGAACAGCGCAAAGTCTGGCTTGAGCTTACGCATGACCTCAAAGATGACATACCCTCCCTGAATGACTTCGCCATCAAAGGCAGTAATCTTCAGTTCGGGATTGCGCCCCCAACCCTGTCCAGCCAGATCTGCTGCCCAGACGAACCGCACCGAGCTATCTGCGTCGGGAGCGGCAGCTGTACGGAAGCTACCCACGCCTTGGGGAGTGGGGCGACGCGATCGCACGCGATAATAGTAAGTTGTATCGGGGCGCAAACCACCAACGTCAACGCTACCTGTATAGTCGGTGCTTGCCGTCAGTTGGGAGCCGCCGATAATCTGCGTCTTTTGCCTAAAATCGGGCGAAGCGGACAGCTCAACCACCAAGCGAGAATTCCCTTCGTTACGCGCCCAAATTATGGCGCTAGTAGCCGTTACATCTCCCGTTTGCACGGCAGAGATCGACTCAGGAGTCAGCTGGGCGATCGCTGGTTTCATCCAACGGGAACCTACAACGACACCAGCACTCGTTGCGCTGAGGGTCAAAAATGAACGTCTCGTTAATCGGCGTGCCATAGGTAAAAAAGTAAAAGAATTCTTTATTGCCGTTTGGAAACTAAGGCAGCCTCTCAACTTTTTGTAACAACAGCACGCCGGAACGTTCGTACAGGCACAATTTCTTATTTGCAAGAATACATATAAGAAAGTACCTATACTGTGCGAGCCTATATATACAAAGGGATTGGAGATGCACCTCAGTAACTTCTCGGAACAATCATAGAGCTTAGACTGAAAGTTCTAGTTAAGGTGAATTAAATATCTTGTAAACAAAAAGTTATCGATAAAACTTGTTCAATTTATTAACTGCGTATCGGCAAACAAAAAATATCAACTAATTTTTCTCAACTCAGCAATCTTCAAAAAATGCCAATTTTTGTACTAGCGATGTCTTTTTCAGAAAAAAGGAGCTTTCTGTAGTTCTTGTTACAGAATATATATTCTGTATCCTTAGGCACAAAATGCTTGCTAAGTTAGAAGAAAATAAACTATTTTTTTATGACTTGGGAGCCTTAATATGCACACTAGAGAAAAAATTGCAATCGTCAAAACCTCCTATCCTCAACCGAATCAAGTATTGATGATTTTTTTGATTATTCTGGGTTCCTTTGCCGTTGGGTTGATGCCCATTATTTACGGAATCGGTGGGCAAGAAACCCAAGGTGTGATTCCCTCCGAGGCAGCACTGTGGAGTGTCTTCGGGGAGCGAGAGAGTTGGTGAGAAAGTATGAAGTATGAAGGGTGAAGGGTGAAGGGTGAAGAGTGAAGGATGAAGTATGAAGGGTGAAGTATGAAGTGTAGTTATCCCCTGCACCCCGGCTCCCCCGCACCCCTGCACCCCATCTTCCTACTCAGGACTTACTCAGGACAAGGTTTTAGTAGCAGGCGATCGCGTCCTTGTGCTTTTGCCTCATACAGCGCCTGATCAGAGGTTGTAATTAATTGTTCTAGTGAGCTTTTAGGAGAAGGCACAGTGACAGTAATGCCCAAACTCAGCGTAATTTCCTTGGCGGGTGAATGGGCATGAGCAATATGCAGCCGTCTGACTAAGGTACGAATTTTCTCTGCTACAGATATTGCTCCATGGGCTTTGGTGTGGGGCAAAATTACGGCAAACTCTTCCCCGCCGTATCGTGCCACTAAATCCGCTGGACGCTTGACGGCGCTGTTAATTGCTTGGGCAACTTCTTGCAAACAGCGATCGCCAACCAAATGACCATAGGTATCGTTATAGAGCTTAAAGTAGTCGATATCGCACAAAATCAAGGCTAAGGGGGCTTGCTCCCGTGATAGCCGCCGCCACTCGTACTCTAGATGCTCGTCAAAACGGCGGCGATTAGCAATTTGCGTCAACCCATCTAAGGAAACTTGACGCTGTAGCTCTTGATTGGCTGCTTCTAAGCGTTGATACAGTTGTGCTTGCTGAATCGCCACAGAAAGCGAGGTAGCAAGGGTTGACAGCAAATGCTCTTCAAAAGGCTGCCAGAAACGGGGCGCTGTGCATTGATGGGCAATTAGTAATCCCCAGAGTTTATTATTTTCTAGCAACGGCGCTCTGAGGGCAGCTTTAACGCCAAAGGGATGCATTTGCTCAAATAACTTTGAATCGCTATCGTAATGCCCTAACTCATTGATAACCCGCAGTTTTCCCTGGCAGTAATATTGATACCAGTTCTTGGAAATCGCTTCTTTGGGAAACGTCGATCCTATAATCGCTGGATAATCGGATAGTACCGCTTCGGTGGTAATGCTACCCGTTTTGTCGGGTAAGAGTCGATAAATAACAACGCGATCGCATTCCAACAACTGCCGAACTTCCACCACAGCCGTATTAAGAATTTCCTCCAAATTTAAAGAAGCGCGAATCCGTCCTTGAATTGCCACCATCAGTCGCTCGCGCTCAGTCTGCTGTCGGAGCGCGGCTTCTGCTAGCTTGCTCTCAGTAATATCGGTTAGCGTACCTACATAACCAACGACGGTGCCTGAATCTCCAACCTCTGTAACCGCTTGAGTAACAATCCAGGCGATCGCTCCGTTAGGGTGAAGCAAGCGCCACTCTGACTGAAAGCTCCGCTGCTCTCGAACAGCCTGCTGCCACTCGCTCACAACCCGCTCTCGGTCATCAGGATGTACCGTACATAACCACCCATCCTCCAGAGCCTCTCCCAGAGTCAGCCCTGTCATCTCGCACCAGCGTTTGTTGACATACAGGCAACCTCCTTCAGCATCGGTGCGATATATCCCCACCGGAGACAATCTCGCTAGAGAGTAATAGCGGTACTCGCTAATTCGCAATGCCTCTTCCACTCGTCGCCGTTGACTGATATCTTGCGCCAAGGAAGCAATGCCGACAACGTTTCCCTCCTGGTCAATTAAGGGCGTGTTGTACCACTCACAGGTAATCGTTCTGCCGTCTTTAGTCAGATTCTCATTGGTGCACTGAATGCTTTGCTTTAGGGTTAGCAAGTCTTTAAACACTTGCAAAACCCTTTCCCTCGCTTCTAGGGGGACAAGAGCTTGCCAGGAAGATTCTATAATTTCCGCTTTTCTATAACCGAAAATCGCTTCAGCCGCAGGATTCCATTCCGTAATTTCTAAATCAATATCCCACTCAATAATCGCTAAGGGTGTTTGTTGCACATGAAGCGACAGCTTTTCTTGAGATTTGAGTAATGCCTCTTGAACTCGATGAAGTTCTGTAATGTCGCGAGTGACGCACAAAATCATTTCGACTAGTCCTGAGTCGGAAAATTCCGGAACAACGCGAGCCTGATAAAACTTTTGTCCGCTAGGGGTGAAAAATTCAAACTCCATCACCTCTTCGCAACCGCTAGCGAACACTCTCTGCATGACAGTTTCCCACAAAGAGACTTGTGGCTCCGGTAAGCCTAACTCACGATTAGTTCTACCAATAAACTCTTGGGGAGACATCCCACTAACGCCTTGAGCGGCTGGATTGACATACAGATGACGCAATTGTCGATCGAAGCGAGTAATAATATCTGGGGCATTTTCAGCCAGTGCTCGAAAGAGTTGATTGCTGTGGTTTAGTACGGCTTCTGCTTGCTTTTGCTCTGTGATATCAAAGCAGGAGCCAGCGTAACCCTCAAAGCTGCCATTTGGTTTCCATAAGGGAGCGCCGCGATCGCGAATCCAGCGATATTCTCCATCGGCACGTCTCAAACGGTATTCCATCTCAAAGTCTTGACGGGCATCAAAGGCAGACTGGTAAGTACTTAGACAGTACTCCTTGTCTTCAGGATGTACGCCTTCTAGCCAGCCTTCACCCAGCTCCTGTTCTAGAGTCCGTCCTGTAAAGGTAAGCCAGCTCTGATTGAAAAAGTTACACAGCCCGTCACTGGCGGATGACCACATCATCAGAGTAGCGCTATTGAGCAGGGTACGACAGCGTTCCTCCATGGCTTTGATGGGGTTTGAAGCCTGTTGGCATAAACAACGGTAGTGTTCGGGCTGCGCCTCCGAGTCATTGGCTGGCTCAGAGCAAGACTCCTCCGGGAAATCCTGCCCTGATAAAACGCGATCGCAATTCATTACAAAAGTCCCGTGCAACAAGGAAAAAAGCGGTCGATAAGGTCACTATCTTTTTTTGGGGTAGATGCACAAAAAGCGTCCTTTCCCCCTTACGAGTTACTATTTTTCTCAGTGGTAACTCAAAGCGAAGAAAGTCACAATACCTATGTTGATCTGTTCTTCTACCAGAGAGAAAAACATTAAGCTATTGACATAGGGATAAATGAATCCTGTTTGGCGATGTCTCCCACCCAGTGCAGCTTCTCAATGAGTAGGGGAGATTTCATTTTTTCAATACAGGTTATGAAAAATAAACAAGTATAAAAGACTGGATTTTTCCCTGAGCAACCCTGAAACTATTCCTAGTACCAGTAACTATTATAGTAAATTGCTTAATTATTTTAAAAGTTTTCAAACTAAAATCTGGCATTATAAATCCCTCGTTTAATTCCTGCCAAATAGCGAATCATAGTGAAAATTAAGCAAACATTGGACAAGTGAAAACCAAACTTGCCTGTTAATTGGCTCCTGCTCCTGGTGTTACCTCTGCCTCCCTTGAGACTGATAGCAACAGGACAACAGTTCCACCGACGGGGCGATAAATCAGTAAAATTGGGCTTGTCCCACTTTTGTTAGGCTTCCATGTCCGCTATTCCCAGCGTTCCCTTTTCCTCTGAAGAAATTGCTGCCGAAGGGCTAAAACCCGAAGAATACGAAGATATTGTCCAGCGGCTGGGGCGTCATCCCAACCGAGCGGAATTAGGCATGTTTGGGGTGATGTGGTCAGAGCATTGCTGCTATAAGAACTCCAGACCACTGCTGAAGCAGTTTCCCACAGAAGGCTCGCGCATTCTGGTTGGCCCTGGAGAAAATGCTGGCGTTGTAGACGTGGGCGACGGGCTGCAGCTTGCCTTCAAGATTGAATCCCATAATCACCCCTCAGCCGTAGAACCGTTTCAAGGTGCCGCAACAGGAGTCGGTGGCATCCTGCGAGACATCTTCACCATGGGAGCGCGTCCGATTGCCATTTTAAACTCCCTGCGCTTTGGTTCTTTAGAAGATGCCCGGACTCGCCGCCTCTTTGCAGGCGTTGTTGATGGCATCGCCCACTATGGTAATTGCGTCGGGGTTCCCACCGTTGGCGGTGAGGTTTACTTTGACCGCGCCTACTCTGGCAATCCCCTAGTTAACGCCATGGCCCTGGGGTTGATGGAGACACCGGAAATTGTCAAGTCTGGTGCCTCTGGTGTTGGTAATCCGGTGCTGTATGTGGGTTCCACCACCGGAAGAGATGGCATGGGGGGGGCTAGCTTCGCCAGTGCGGAACTGAGCGATGAATCGATGGATAATCGCCCAGCCGTGCAGGTAGGCGACCCCTTCCTAGAAAAGTCATTGATTGAAGCGTGTTTGGAAGCCTTTAAAACTGGGGCAGTTGTGGCGGCGCAAGATATGGGAGCCGCCGGAATTACCTGCTCAACTTCAGAAATGGCAGCCAAAGGCGGTTTAGGCATTGAATTCGATTTGGACTGTATTCCGGTGCGGGAAAGTGGCATGGTGCCCTACGAGTACCTGCTTTCAGAATCCCAAGAACGGATGCTCTTTGTTGCCCAAAAGGGGCGGGAACAGGAACTCATTGATATTTTCCACCGCTGGGGCTTACAGGCGGTTGTAGCAGGCGCAGTGATTGCAGAACCGATTGTGCGGATTCTCTTCCACGGGGAAGTCGCCGCCGAAATTCCTGCCACCGCCTTAGCAGACAACACGCCGATTTATCATCGCCAACTCCTCTCGGAACCTCCAGACTATGCGCGGGAAGCATGGAAGTGGTCTGTGGAGTCTCTCCCCCCTGGTAACAGTTCCGGCATGATGATTGCAGGAAGCGATCGCACTTGGAGCGATATTCTCCTGCAACTGCTCGATACCCCCAGTATTGCCTCAAAGCGTTGGGTTTATCGTCAGTACGACCATCAGGTACAAAACAACACCGTCTTGCTGCCCGGTGGTGCGGATGCGGCGGTTATTCGCCTGCGTCCTATAGACGCGGTTGCCAATTCCTCATCCCGCTCCGGTGTCGCCGCGACGGTAGATTGCAATTCCCGCTACGTGTATCTCGACCCCTACGAAGGAGCAAAAGCGGTTGTGGCAGAAGCTGCCCGTAACCTCAGTTGTGTGGGGGCAGAACCTCTCTCCGTTACGGATAACCTCAACTTTGGCAGTCCGGAAAAACCGATTGGTTACTGGCAGCTTGCAGAAGCCTGTCGCGGCATTGCTGAAGCTTGTCGCGAGTTCAGCACGCCTGTCACGGGTGGCAATGTCTCTTTGTACAATGAAACCCTTGATGCCAACGGCAACCCGCAACCGATTTACCCGACGCCTGTTATCGGTATGGTGGGGCTAGTTCCTGACATTACTCGGATTTGCGGTCAAGGCTGGCAAACCCCAGGGGATGTGATCTATTTGCTCGGACAATTAACAGGAACGTTAGGTGCATCGGAGTATTTAGCCACGATTCATCAAACGGTGGCGGGAAAACCGTCCCGGGTAGATTTTGAGCAGGAGCGGCAGGTACAAGCGGCTTGTCGGGAGGGAATCCGCCAAGGTTGGGTACGTTCGGCCCATGACTGTGCGGAAGGGGGATTAGCCGTAGCGTTGGCGGAATCCTGTCTAGCAGGGAATTTGGGGGCAGATGTGACTTTATCGGCATCCGGACAGCGTTGGGATGAAGTGCTGTTTGGGGAAGGTGGCCCGAAAATTGTGGTGTCTGTCTCTCCGGCACAACAAGCTGATTGGGAGTCTTACTTAAATCAACGCTTGGGCTTGCACTGGCAAGAAATTGGCGTTGTGCAAGAAAAACAGGCAGATTTCCGCATTATTACCCCTGACAACTTCCCCGTGGTGAACGCTAGCATGGCAGAGATGGGCGACGCTTGGCATGATGCCATTGAGCGACGCTTGAGGGTGTAATCCAGCTTTTACCACTGAGTTGAGACAGCTCAGTTTGTAATTACCACAACTTAGCGTCTCAATCTACCCTTTTTGGTAGTATTGTTAAGAGATTGTTAAGCTGGGTTAACATTTCTCCCTAATCCGCTTACATACAGGTCTCACTGAATTAATGCCGCTATCAGGAGCAAGCCGTAGCATGATTCCTCTCCACCACCTTTCCTCTGACGAGAATTTTGCTCAATCCCCCAATGGGTCTACCGAGCGACCAGACAAGCCAGAGGAAGCCTGTGGCGTCTTTGGTCTCTATGCACCGGGGGAGGCTGTTGCCAAACTCACATATTTTGGGTTGTATGCTTTGCAGCACCGGGGACAGGAATCTGCCGGAATTGCCACCTTTGAAGGGGGTAAGGTGCATCTGCATAAAGATATGGGTTTGGTGTCTCAGGTCTTTAATGAAGGCATCTTGTCTAATTTGGTAGGGGACATAGCGGTAGGACATACTCGCTACTCCACGACGGGTTCTAGCCGAGTGGCGAATGCCCAGCCAGCGGTGGTTGAAACTCGCTTAGGGAAGTTGGCTCTAGCACATAATGGTAATTTGGTCAATGCTCAGGAACTGCGGGAGCAATTGCTCAAGCAGAACTGTGACTTTACAACAACGACCGACTCAGAAGCGATCGCGATCGCCATTGGTGCCGAAGTAGACAAAGGTAAAGACTGGTTAGAAGCTGCCATCAGCGCCTTTCACCGCTGTTCTGGTGCCTTCAGTCTGACCATTGGCACTCCTGTTGGCTTGATGGGTGTCCGCGACCCCAACGGCATTCGTCCCCTCGTCATCGGTATTCTGAAGGGAGAAAAAAACCGCTACGTCCTTGCTTCTGAAACCTGCGGCTTAGACATTATTGGGGCGGAGTACCTCCGGGACGTTGAACCGGGAGAATTGGTTTGGATTACTGAAGAAGGCTTGGCGTCCTTCCATTGGAGTAAGAAACCACAACGGAAGCTGTGCATTTTTGAGATGATTTACTTTGCTCGACCCGATAGCGTCATGCACGACGAAACGCTCTATAGCTATCGCCTGCGATGCGGTCTTTATTTAGCAAAAGAGTCCTTCGTTGATGCGGATATTGTCATTGCTGTGCCGGATTCTGGTATTCCCGCCGCGATTGGCTATTCTCAGGCTACTGGCATTCCCTATGCCGAAGGCTTAATCAAAAACCGCTATGTTGGTCGTACCTTCATCCAGCCCACCCAAGCGATGCGCGAGTCTGGCATTAAGATGAAGTTGAACCCCTTGAAAGATGTTTTAGCAGGAAAGCGCATCGTGATGGTGGACGACTCCATTGTCCGAGGAACAACCAGCCGCAAGATTGTCAAAGCGCTGCGGGATGCGGGTGCAACGGAGGTACACATGCGGATTTCTTCACCCCCCGTGACTCACCCCTGCTTCTATGGCATTGATACTGACAACCAGGATCAGCTGATTGCAGCAACTAAGTCAGTCGAGGAAATCGCCGAGCAAATCGGTGTAGATTCCCTTGCCTATCTCAGTTGGGATGGAATGCTGGAAGCAACGAACGAAGACCCCAATAGTTTCTGTTCTGCCTGCTTCACTGGAGATTATCCCGTGCAGTTACCAGAAGTTCTGAAGCGGTCGAAGTTAATGTTAGAAAAAGCGGCGACGGTTTAGTGATTGGTCGTTAGCAGTCTTCGGTAATCTTTGTCGGGCGGGCATCTTGTCCGCCATTTATGGAAAATTTGGGAAAGGGCAGTAGCACTACATCTTTAAGGGAGTTTATTCTTTTTTCTCCCAGCGATCGCTCCTTAAAAAGAACAGCGCGATCGCGTACAGATGTGGCTTCAGTCCCAGCAATATGCTCTGCTCCACTCGCTAATTTTATCGCCTCTTCCTCGTTACCTTCTGCCCCAGCCAACTCAGCTAAACAGAGCGATCGCCTTAATCTTCTGTTCTTAACCAATTCTCTACAGTAACTCCCTGAACTCTCAGTAGATCGGAGTCATTCGAGACAAGAATTAAGCCGCGTATTATTGCTGTCGCGGCGATCAATATATCTGCATCTTGTATAGGTCTACCCCTTTGTTTCAAATCTGCGTAAATTTCTGAAGCTTTTTCTAGAATTTCTATATCGTCTAGTAACAATAGTCGATAGGTCTGACAAAAAGTATTAAAAATAGACAGCTTCCTTGTTGCATTCACAGCGAGGAGCCCTCTTTTTATCTCATAATAACTAATTCCACTGACAAAAGCTTTTTGCCCTTGAAGACTCACCTCTTCTAACTTAGTTATTATTCTTTCATTCTGCTTTAAATGTGCAGTAACGATATTTGTATCAAGTAAATAACCCAAATTTCTTATCTTCCTTCCACTGCGGCATCAAAAATTTCCATCTCCTCCGCTGTTAAATCATTTAGCATTCCCGACGTCGCTTCCAGTACCAAGATACTATCAATTCGCTCTATTAAATCTTCCTCATCAATAGTTCTCAACTCCTCAAGAGAAAATTTATCAAACAGTTGCACTAAATGTTGAATCATCTCATCTTTATCTAGCTTTTCTCGAAATAAATTATTACGCTGAAATGACTTTTTTACTACCTTTGATAAATAAGATAATAAAGCATTCTTTTCTACAGAAACTTTATCCATACTATCCTCCTAAAATTAAACTCAAGAAATCCCTATTTTAAGCAGGGTAAACGCATCAAAAATCTGGATGGGAATGTGCATCAGAGTGAGGAATACTGGCGCTGAGAGCATGGGCAAGCCGAGGAAAATTTCTCATCTTACACCCCTGACTGCCTCGTTTTAGAGGCGTTTACCCTGATATCATCGCAGCTAAACCAGTTGATTTAGATACGGAAAGGTTTAAGGGAAGAATTATCTTAAACCCAAGATTTAGACGGAGGTAAGCTATGTCTGTGGAAGTCCCTCTAATAAAAGTCGGGAGCAATCCTAGTTGTCAGTCTAAGTGTGTTATCTCGTATGACCGTGTTGTTTCTTATCGAGGAGAGCCACCTTGTGTTTTGACTTTTCAAAATTCTGAGTTTGGCGAACAGCAATTTAGTGGTAAAGACATTTTTGAATGTCTTTGTAATCTGAGGAGATTTCTTGAAGAAAAGGATTGGAGAATCCTTTGCAACGGAGCCTGCTTCGATGCTTATCCGTCCGGAATGTCAAGGGATATGGGCGGAGGGTACAAACTTTACATCCGTCAAATGGGACAACATCCTCAGCGAAGTGATTTGGTGAAAATTTTTGACAAGACCGCTCCTGAAAAGATTGGTACTGTTGAAGAACAACTTTCTTACTATAGACAATGGCTTGAAAGTGTTGGTTTATAGATTCAAAGGAGAACTCAAGAGAAATTTTATCAAACAGTTGCACTAAATGTTGAATCATCTCATCTTCATCTAGCTTTTCTCGAAACAAATTATTACGCTGAAACGACTTTTTTACTACCTTTGATACACGGGATAATAGAGCATCCTTTTCTACAGAAACTTTATCCATACTATCCTCCTAAAATTCAACTCAAAAAACTCCCTATTTTAGGAGAGCTTGCCTAATTATAAATGACGCATTGAATAGGCAGTGGGGCAGACATTGCCGCCCCACAGGATAGGTAAATTCTTAAGCCAAGAAATTAACGTTCTATCTGCTCAAGATCTAGATTTAGAGGATAGGAATTCACCTGCTCTCCATCGTTGATAATTGAGCGCATCCCTTCCACCGTTGCCGGAATACTACGGGGGTCCATGAACATCACCTTGCTGCTGTTGCTGCTGCCAATTACGGTGCCCATTTCCAAATAATGTTGGGCGAGTAAAAATTGCAGCGCTTCACGAGCATGGGGGTCAGTTTTGAGGGTTTTGGCAATCACTTGCAACGCCTCAGAGGTAGCTTGAGCTTTGAGGACTTCCCTTTGGCGTTCGGCTTGCGCTTTGAGAATAATTGCCTTTTGCTCGGCTTCTGCATCCAGAATCACAGATTTCTGACGCGCTTCGGCATCAAGAACCCGTGCTTCTGCCTTACCTCTAGCGCTGTTGACAGCGGAGTCGCGATCGCCTTCTGAGGTCAAGATCGATGCCCGTTTGCGGCGTTCGGCAGACATTTGCAATTCCATCGAATCCTGAACCGCCTTAGACGGAACGATGTCTCGCAGCTCAACCCGTGTCACTTTCACGCCCCAAGGATCGGTAGCAATGTCCAGTTCTCGCAACAGCAGCTCGTTAATTTCTGAGCGGGCGGTGAAGGTTTGATCGAGTTCTAGTTTGCCCATTTCCGAGCGAATCTGGGTCAAAACCAAGTTCACCATCGCATCCCGGAGATTTTCTACTCGATAGTAGGCTTTCTCCATATCCATAATTCGCCAGTACACAACCGCATCAACGCTGATGGAAACGTTGTCGCAGGTAATACAGGATTGGGGCGGGATGTCGATGACTTTTTCACGGGTGGTTTCCATATAAACCACCTTGTCAATAAATGGGGTGACAAAGTTGAGTCCAGGAGTTAGTTTCTTTTTATAACTGCCGAGACTTTCCACCAACGCTTCATTTTTTTCATTGATGATTTTAACGGAGCCTGCCACAGCAGAACCGCCAAGGGCTAAAAAGACGAGCAAAAAAAGTTGAGAAAATCCCATGTGTGTTGTCTCCTGCAAAAAGGTGGTGAAGTTGAGTACACTCCACAAAGCATTCAAGTAGCGGCTTTACTGACGCAGTAGATGCTCTGGCATCACAATTAAGGTGTTGCCTTCGCGCCTGAGAACATAAACTTTTTGATGGGGAGCGATCGCCTGCTCATAGTCTTCACAACGAGCACGCCAGGAGTTCCCTTCATACAGCACGCGCCCAGTTTCCCCAGCGGCAATAGCGGTCAGGGTTTCGCCTTCTCTGGCATCCTCAATTATCATGACGCGACGGCGGGGCATAAAACGCCGTGACAGGTAAATCAGGACAGTGGAAAAAATTAACCACAATACAACCTGTAACGGAAACTGGGGCAACACCAGTGATATCCCAGCCACAAGCAAGGCGCTGATACCCATCATGAATTCCACAAACGCCGTCGGCAAAAACATCTCCATCAGGCAAAGAATTGCTCCGGCTACCAGCCAAAGCAGAGTTGTACTGAGTAGAGGCGCTACCGGAGTTACCAGTAGCCAAGAAAAAGCCATATCAACTCCTGCAACTAACTCAGTGGTGGTCAATGGCATATCAGCCTTTGGCGCTACTAAGGTTAATAATTCACTTCTGGGGATATTCATTCCGGCTTCATTGAGTAGTTCGATGAGGAAGCCTCTATTAACCCGTCGTCAGAGGGTAGGCGTTAAGCAACTATGTCAGTACTATCCTGTGTCAGGCGTGGCTATCCCACCTGACAGGGGCTAAAAATTTCTTAAAATTCCTTAACCCTTCCTTATAGGGAATAGCAACGCCTGCTTCCTAACGCTTCACTTGTAGAAGTTAAGGTTGAAAAGAAACTTCAATAGCTAGATCGAGCTGACCCCTCAACCAATAACTAACGATATCCTTCAGAAGAACTGTTGCTGTTTCTACCCATTTCGACTAATCTCTTCAAACAACCAGGCATCGTAGGGTGTATAAAGCTAAACAGTTAGCTGAGGCTAAATTTAATCTAGCCTAGCCAATAGGGGTTTGACCGCTCTATGCAAATTAACTTAGCTATTGTTTAAATTTATGAGTAGTTCTGAGTCGCTAAACCATACATACCTTTGGGCAACCGGATCTAGTGCTAAAACCATAGCGCCTGGAGATCTAGTTGCTGGCAGATACTTAGCGATCGCGCCCCAACTTTGGCGAGACACTCAGCCGAACCGACCGCCACAAGTTCCCAAGCCGCTGACGGGTGACGTTATCCCTTACCTGCGCCTGTATCCCCACTCGCTACATGTTCCTGGGGTATATGGGATCTGCCAGTCCACACCAGAATCCACCCCGATTTTGTTACTCAACAACATCCCCGTCAATACAAAGGGCAAACTTTATCCAACCATTCTAGAGGCGTGGTCTCAAGCAACGCCGTTGCGTCAGGTTTACTGGATTTGGCAATTGCTGGAACTCTGGACACCCTTATCAGAACTGGGGGTCGCGGCAAGTCTTTTGGTAGCCGACAATCTCCGAGTAGAAGGCTGGCGCGTCCGGTTACAGGAACTGTATACCGAGGGGGATGAAACCGTACAACGATCTTTGGCAGCACTGACTTCGGGTAAGGCTGAGAACACATCAGTCGGAAGCACAACTCTCATCCAAGCTCCGGTAAAAGCAACGCTAGCTGAGTTGGGTGTGAGTTGGACAAGTTGGTTCCGTTCGGCTAAGACAGCCGTCGCATCTCGGTTGGAGGAGATTTTTCAACAGTTGCAGGCAGAGAAACCTTCCTTAGAGGCGATCGCCACAGCCTTAAATCAGCTATTGCTCGAACAAGCTGCCCAGCAACCCCTCCGAATAACAGTAGCGGGGGCAACGGATATCGGCCCGCAGCACAAGCACAATGAGGATAGCTGCTTTCCCACAGCAACTGACCTCCCCAGTCCAGATAGTCCCCTCAGCGACCCCCTCGTTGCCCACCTGACGGTTGTGTGTGATGGCATTGGAGGACACGACGGAGGGGAAGTTGCCAGCCAGCTAGCGGTGCAGTCGATTAAGCTGCAAATTCGGGGGATGCTGGCGGAGTTGGCAGAAGACCCGGAACTGATGACGCCAGAGCTGGTTAAAGATCAGTTGGCGGCAATTATCCGGGTGGCGAATAACTTGATTGCAGCGCGCAATGACGAACAAGAGCGCGAATCTCGCCGTCGCATGGGGACAACCTTAGTCATGGCGTTGCAGCTACCGCAAATCGTTAATACCCCCACCGGAAGTGGCAATGCACATGAACTTTATATCGCTAATGTGGGAGACAGCCGTGCTTACTGGTTGACACCGCGTTACTGTCAGCAACTCACGATTGATGATGATGTGGTAACTAGAGAAGTGCGGATGGGTCGCAGTCTGCTCTCTGAGGCATTGCTAAGAGAGGATGCAGGAGCACTGACGCAAGCCGTAGGGACTAAAGATGCAGAATTGCTGCGCCCGACGGTACAGCGCTTCATTTTGGAAGAGGATGGTTTGTTGTTACTGTGTTCGGATGGTTTGAGCGACAACGATCGCGTTGAGGAAATTTGGGCAAGTTTTACCCCTGATGTCTTGCGAGGCAAACTGACTGTAGAAGCCGCTGTACAGTCTTTGATTGATTTGGCTAATCAACACAACGGTCATGACAATACTTCAGTTGTTCTAAGCGAGTATGGCGTTTCTCCTCAATACCCGGTGGTGCTCAATTTTGGAGAACTGCCGACAGGCAAGTTGGAGCCGGAAACGAAGACGCTAGAAACAGAGTTTGCTCAGGTAGCACAGTCCCAAGAGGCAGAGGAAGCGGCAGCTAGAGCCGCGCAGGAACCCCGCGATCGCACGTTGATACCTCGTCGCTTGAATACTCGTCTAGCGCTGATGCTGGTGGCGATGGCGGTATTTCTCAGCGCCGTTGCAGGGGTTGTGGCATGGCGGACGCTCGATTCCCAGGGTTACGAACAACTCCGCAATCGTCTCTTCCCGGCTGAGGTTGAAGAAAGTCCTGAGATTCTAAGTCCTGAGTCCTGAGTCGGGGAGAAAGTATGAAGGATGAAGTATGAAGGGTGAAGTATGAAGGGTGAAGTATGAAGGGTGAAGTATGAAGGGTGAAGTATGAAGGGTGAAGTATGAAGGGTGAAGTATGAAATAGGCGATTGGAGTAATGGCTAATCGTTGTCAACTTTTCTCTCCCCCGCTCCCCTGCTCTCACAGGTGTAGGTTTTTTACAATCAAGCGGAGTTGAAGAAAGTCACAGTTGTAGTCGCAGACAAAGGACCCAAAGAAAGTGGAAGACCATTAAGTAAATCAGCTAAAAGAGTCAGAAAGCCCT